>Ga0307512_10001893_pt1 | contig 27977 bp, 35 predicted proteins | sample 14_EM_MG_FD_200267 | JGI IMG/M metagenome (GOLD analysis project Ga0307512, IMG submission 200267) | Populus trichocarpa ectomycorrhiza microbial communities from riparian zone in the Pacific Northwest, United States - 14_EM | ecosystem: Host-associated > Plants > Roots > Unclassified | place... | reverse complement strand
AAATCAAGTGGGGTAGGTAGTCCTCCTTCTTTTCCACCTGCCCACCTACCAACCACACCTATAAGTCTGCCAAGTCTTGGACAAATTCCATGCCCTGTTGCATAGAGTAGCTCTACTATATGTATATAGATTCTGCATTATCCTTGGGCAGATACTAGAACTGTCTGTGAACAGGTTCAGGTCACTACATTTGAGTCATGAGCTGTCACTCATCACAGATGCACTATACCATCAGGTAGAAAAGATTTAGGTGATGGTATACAACATGTATCGAAGTGTCAGTTAGAAAACATTTACCTGGTGGTATTCAACATGTATCTAAGCATCAGGTAGAAATAATTTACCTGACGCAAAATACCAGTGGTGCTATGCAGTGCTTAGCAGCATCCGCAGTGCTGAGTATATTCTAAACCACTGTACTTGATCTACAACAACTACTTGAATATTAGAGAAAACTAAAAGAGGAGGCAAGCAAGTGCAAGAGCATCTGGTTAACTACATTTCATATATAAACAATATCCTGGTCAAAGTAAAACCCATGGAGTTAATTGAGCTCCAAGTTGAATAGATGTGGGAACTGGGAGCGGGAGGTGGCTCTGGTGGGAGTGTGGCTGCGATGTGCCCCGCTAGCGAGCGGCTTGTTAGGTGTGGGCGTTGGACGCGCCCACACCCCTAATAAGGCGCCTGGGCCGTATGCATGAGGTGGATCGTAACTGCGTATATGTCTTGGCACATTGTTCGCTTCAGACATGTGTGCTGGCGGAGCTAGTTAAGGCGAGGTTTGATTGGCACATTCCACATTATACCAATTTCCCATTCGGCGCCCTGCGGCAGCTAAGCAGCTCCAATCCAAACGTTTTCGGTTATTAGTTTGTGTTAGTAATAACAATACATATGAGCGTGACAGTTTTGTAGATCTTGGTAGCTATCAGACAATTTACTGTCATTGTGGCTATTGTGGTTAGCGAATTTGGCGGGAATTAAAAGCTATGGTAGGGAGGGGTGAAAGTCCGTCAACGTTGTTATCGGAGTTGCAAGCTATACCGACTCAGCGTTTACATACTATGAGCTATTTTCTCAGCTTTAGATGCATACACTAGTGTGGAGTTTTGTACTAGTACACGTGTCCAGCTCTTCGGGTCTGGGAGTTCCATTCCAGAGAATATAGAATTTCGAATTCTACGCGCATAGATCAAATTTACACGATCGATGTAATTGGGAGGGGTTGTTTGTACTGTGTTTTAATCATATGGCATACGACCGCAAGCGGCTATGGCCTTTGTTAAATAATTCACTAATTCCCCCTGCTCCACCTTTTCCCCACCTTCTCAATATCGCTGAGACAAAGTTGGTAGTTGGTAGAGTATCATCGGTTGGATTCGACTGCGGAGTCTCGCTACGTTATTCAACTGGCACGATCGCGCACCAGGCTGCGTGATCACATTTGGTAAAAAGCGCCCGACTTTCCTTCCATAGAATTAAAATGCCAACACCCTTACCTTGCAAAGATACAGCAATTATTTTTCTTAGAAATCCCTAAGAAACATCTCTGATGATCAATTATATATCTTATCGCTTCTGATATTGCTATTAGTTGTTACAGTGGATGTGTGAACTTTCTCCGTGATGAGTTGCATACTGAATTGTGCCACTAGGCTGAAATGTATGGTTTGAATTCCGGTAGATAAGCAGGTAGTTGATTATTGGACGAGCTTTGAAGATAGGAAATCATATGTTAGCGAATGAGGGCTCGAGATAAATTTAACACCCTGCAGTAGCGCACTACAACATAATCAGTTAGAGTTTGCGGGAAAAATGCACAACAAGAATATGCCTCCAATCCATTGGTTTGCCTTCAAACCTTCCACAGCTGTGTGTTCTCGTACCTACAAGGAGTCCGACATTACCTGAAGTGTATACTAACATTTTGGGGTTAGCACCTTTGCAACAGTGTAAGTAACTGACCTCTCGTGCTGTTCTCTTTATCATAGTGCATAGTACGTATACGTTGGTAACCTAAGCTGTATCCTATGTAGCTATTTCTAACTGCGAATCACGGTGCAGATCCTCACAGACCCAATGCGCTGGCAAACAAATCTCAGCTGAACAAGTTCTTCACACTTTCTTCTCGCTATCCAAACCTTTCCTGAGTATCTGAACTTTCCCTGAATGTCCGAATACCTTAACATCAAACACCTGAACACTGGACACCGGAACACCTGACTACCTGAACACTAAAGTGAACTGCTAAACTTAGATCCCTTTGCCAAGCCTTCATCTCATATTGCCGCTGCGATATTTGAAGCGAACCGGGCTAGGACCACCGAAGTTGCTCCGAAGAGATAATAGTGCCAGCTGGGAGTATTAGTAAAGGCGATCACCTCCACCTACGGAAAAGCGCTAGCCCGAAGTCGTTTCGATATCACAATCTACTACCTACGCCAACCCACGATCGAGCATATCAGTCATGCAACACTTCCTCGGCCTGTTTCGTACCCGTTTCGGCAAGCAACGGAACATACCGAATTCCAATTCTGCCGCGAATACACCCGACACTGATTCAGGTCACAATACACGTCCAATATGTAGGCCTCAGCCACAGCCACAACCACAGCCACAGCCTGAGCCACAGCCTGAGCCCAAGTGCTTTCGAATAGCCAATGTGCCATTCACCTGGAGACGTGATGACCTATTAAATTCTCTTCAGAAGATCGATCCCTCGCTGGAACGAAAAGATCTCCACGAACTTCAATTATCTTTGTACCCAGCATGCTTTGGCTCCACTCAGACTGCACTTCTCAATTTGCGCCCCTGTACTGAATATTTCCAACAGCTGAAGTCCGACGACTTCAATTATGTGTCCACTTCCGGTGGAACAGATCTTGTAATCGATAGCCATTTCTACGACCTAACACCTTTGAATACACCTGGAAAGAAAGTAGATGCAGAGTTAGTTTTTCATTGTCTTGCATTGTCTTGCATTGTCCAGTTCATGCTGATGTATCGGTAATATCCAGTGTTGTTGCAGTGACTGGCCTCGCAGGCCATGCATTCGAATCGTGGAGACACCGTGACACTCATAAAATGTGGCTGAAGGATTTTCTGCCCGAGGATGTCAAGCATGTCAGGATTATGACCTACGGTTATGACAGCAGCCTTGTCCAGCGGCGGGGAAGCGACATAAGACTGGTCGACTACAGGAGAAACTTTATCCAACAGTTCGAAAATTCCAGACGCAATGCGAAGGTATGCGTGCGTCTAAAGTTTGTGCGCTGACACTTATCATGATCTGTGCATTAGAATAGGCCGATTATATTCCTGGGGCACAGTTTGGGAGGCATTTTGGTATTGCAAGTAATTATTTGCACACTCCGAAACTCGTTTTTCCGGGTTATTTCTAACCACCTACGGCAGACATTGGTCGAGTCAATTCGGAACCCCTATCATAAATCCATTCTGGATGCGACATATGGGATCTTCTTATTTGGAACACCATATCAAGGTCTTCGAACAGATGAACTAGAAGAAATAGTTGACGTCTACTCAAGAGGACAAATATTGAACTTGATCATGCAACTGAAAGAGGGCTCAGAATTCCTCGAGAATCAAAAGGAGGACCTCGTACGTATTTGGGAAAGGTTCAATGGAAAAGTAGTCAGCTTTTATGAAACCGTCAAAACGCCTTCGCTTGGTAAGGTGAATGATGTATGACGTGTCTACTGTCTTGCATGAAGTATTACTGACTTGATACAGTTGGAATTGATAAAACTACTACCAGAAAGAGAAAGGGAGGTTCAAATGGTCCAGAGATTTTCTGCTCAGTTATATCTGCCGTCCGAACACAGGATCCCAGTTGGAAAAAACCATACAGACATTGTGAAATTTGCTTCGCAGGTGGATACAACGTATCAGACAGTGGTTAACTATATGAAGGACTGTATTAGTGAGTGTGACAGATCAACTCTCCAAGTAGGTAGAATGGAAAGCAAAAGCTGATAATTTTAAAGCGCAGGGTCCCACAACGAATTTCCATCCGTCGATGATAGATAGTGTGAAACTGGAACGTTTTTTGAGACTGCTATCTGCAGTTAATCAAGAAATCCATAGATCTGAATTCCTATTGTTGGATTGGGACGATCCGAAGTTTTACTGGATATTTAAAAACTGTGACTTTATGACATGGAACAGCAGCAAAGCACCAGTGTTATGGTTGTTGGGGCCAACTGATTGCGGTATCGACCAAATTTCATCCAAAATCGTGAGCCTTGAGATGGACGCAACTTCACAGTCAGAAGGTTTCGTATTATACTTTTTCTGTTCAACAAGATCGACTATTACCATTTTCATCCACACATTCCTTCATCAATTCATCAGCTATTTACCGCCGGACAAGCAGAGAGCCGCTATTAGAGCTTTCCTCCTTATCTTGTTGGATAAACAGAAGCCGTTATGCTTTCAAGATGAAGACTATTTCTCGGACACAATGTTAAAGCAAATAATCCACGCTCCGAACAGCAAACTTTGGGATGCTCTCAGGGCTGCGCTAGACGTTGAAAAAGAACAAAATTTGTCAATTATAATCGATGGATTAGACAAAGTAGAAAAACAGCAACCTGAATTCATCAAAGGACTTCAGGAATTGGTGGCATATTTACTGAAGAGGCGTTTAAAACCAAAGGTTTTACTTACCAGTCGGTCACAAGTGGATGGTCAAGAGATTCTTCATGGGCTGCTGTGTATCGAGTACGATAAAGAAAGGAGAGGTTTGATTTTCAAGCTCTGACATAGGCAACGTAGCTAACTAATTTAGAATGTCTTCGTACACTTCGCTTTGACAATACACGATACCACAAGATTGATGAAGAGCATGAAGGCTCATTGCAGTGGCTCTGGAAGCATAAGCAATATCAGGAGTGGTTATCTACAAATGCTTCTAATCTCTTACTTATTGAAGGCAAGCCGGGCAGTGGAAAAAGCACCCTTGCAAAGTACTTCAAGTGCAATCTCTTGGAGCGGGATTCACTGGCAGAACAATCCATTGTGGCCAGCTTTTTCTACAGTTACCGGGAAGGCGAACTACAAACTGATCATTCCAATATGCTACGATCAATTCTCTATGATATCTTAACGCAGAATGAGACGTTTTTCTTTCATTTTCAGACTTACTACCGACAAGCATTACAGCCAGGAACACGTTTGCAATGGCCATATAAGTCTTTAAAATCGATTTTAAAATCTATTGGAGAACACCCAACGGAAGAACGACTATACCTCATTATTGACGCCATGGACGAGTCAGATGATACAGATAGGCGCAATATTATTCAGTTATTGCGCCAAATCTGTTTGGGCAAGACATCTTGCAAAATGAAGATTTTTCTCACCAGTCGCCCTGTCGCTGGGCTGAGCCATCGTTCAACAGAGACCAAACTCATTAGGCTGCAAGACGAAAACGAGCAGGATATTTTAAATTTTGCAAGATCGTTCTTGGGTCCAGAACTCGAACTTCCTTCAGATATCCTTCATCAGGCCACAGACTATATAGTTACACATGCGCAAGGAGTGTTCATATGGGTGCATTTAGTCAAACAGGTGCTATTATCGTATTCTGAGTGTGGCGCCACTAAGAAGGAAATATTTGACTATTTGAAAAGCATCCCAACGGAACTTAAGGACTTCTACAAACGCATTGTCAAGGAATTAGAGAGAAGAGAGCAACGAGATATCGAGGATGGAAAAAAGATGTTTCGATTGGTTTTATTTGCCTACCGCCCTCTTAGCCTTGAAGAATTTCGCCACGCGCTTGCAATTCCAGATGATCTCCACGCGGAATTTTTACCTTGTGACAGATCCTTCGAAGCTGAATTAATCCTAGGTATCAGCAAGCGAATTATTCACTGTGGGGGCAATTTTCTAGAAGTTAAGGGTGTTCCTGGTGCTTTACTCCCTTCAAACGCCCTACTGGAACTGCTTGGCTGATATCGCTGCAGGAAATAACAGCGTACAAGTCATGCATCAAACTGTTCGCGAGTTTTTCGTTCCACCCAATGGACCGGCAGCAACATCTAAATTCAGTATGAACCATGAAATTGCTCACGCTAGGATATCAATAACGTGTCTCCGATACCTAACGCTCTGTGCTGCAAACGCCAGGCTAGAAAATACACTCCCCAGTATTGGCGCTTGGACTTCAGAACATTTTGAGATTTACGCCCAATATCTGAATAACAGGCCATTTATCAACTACGTGCTAGGTCATCTAAAATACCACATTAACCGCAGCAAGCAGAATGAAAAAGTTTTACTCTCAGTTTCCCAGGTTGTTGAGCGATTGACTAGTAACCTGGCATTCTTCCTGTTAGAAACCTGGGTTGCTTCGAACTTGAGCATGTCACTTCCTGGTCACAAACGGTGTGGATCAACCGAGAATTTCAAAAACCAGATTTTACATACTGCAGTAGGAATGGGATACTCACGAGTAACTGAAGCGTTGTTGATGACAGGAGCGCAGGTTGAAGCTTGTTTGGGTGGCAAGACACCACTCATGGTTTCTGCAGAGAGAGGGCATGACATGACAATCCAGGTGCTGGTTGACTGGAATGCCGACATAGAGGCGAAGGACTTCAATGAGTGGACGGCCCAACACCATGCAGCTTCAAACGGTCATGACTCTACAGTTACTATGCTAATCCGGACTCTGGGCACCAACAAGGAGGCACGGGATGGTAGAGGTAGAACGGCGCTACACCTTGCGGCATCGAATGGACACAATTCCACACTGAAATTACTCGTCCAGACTCTGGATGTCGACAAGGAGGCTAAGGACGTATGCGGGAGGACAGCGCTGCACTACGCGGCATTGAACGGCCAAGACTCTACGATCGATATGCTCCTTGAGAGCCTGGGCGCGGATAAGCAGGCAAAGGACGATAAAGGACGTATGGCCCTGCACTTTGCAGCTTCAAATGGCCACATCTCCACAGTCCACATGGTTATAGATAACCTGTGCGCCGACCGGGAGGAAAAGGACACTGAAGGACGGACTGCACTGCATCACGCAGCGTCGAATGGCCACGACCCCACAGTCCAAATGCTCATCGACATCCTTGGTGTTGACAAGAACGCAAGGGACAAGAACGGACGGACGGTGCTACACCATGCAGCTTCTGGCGGCCACGACTCCACAGTCCAAATGGTTGTAAAAACGCTTGGCGCTGAACGGGAGGAAAAGGACGGGGAAGGACGGACGGCACTGCATCATGCAGCAATGAATGGCCACGACAACACAGTCCGCTTGCTCGTCGAAATCCTTGGCGTTGACAAGAAGGCAAAGGACAGCAAAGGATGGACTCCTCTACACTTTGCGGCTTCGAATGGCCACGACTCCACAATCCAAATCATCGTAGACGATCTAGGCGCCGAGAAGGAAGCGAAGGATGGCGAAGGACGGACGGCGCTGCATCATGCAGCTTCGAACGGCCACCACTCCACAGTCCGTATGCTCGTCGAAACCCTAGGCGCAAACAAGGAAGCAAGGGACGGCAAAGGACAGACCGCCCTGCACCTTGCAGCTTCAAATGGCCACGACTCCACTACCAATATGTTCATAGACATCCTTGGTTCCAACCGGGAGGAAACGGATGGTGGAGGTCGGACGGCGTTGCATCATGCAGCTTCTAATGACCGCCACTCCACAGTCCGCATGCTCGTCCAAACCCTAGGCGCTGACAAGGAAGCAAAGGATATCAAAGGACAGACGGCACTACACCATGCAGCACTGAACAGCCACCATTCCACAGTCGAAATGCTCGTTGAGACCCTGGGAGCCGACAAGGAGGCAAAGGACGGCAAAGGACAGACGGCACTACACCATGCGGCTTCGAACGACCACCATTCAACCGTGCGTATGCTCGTAGAATCTCTTGACGCAGACAAGGAAGCAAAGGACGGAAAAGGATGGACGGCGCTGCATCTTGCAGCTTCGAATGGCCACGACTCCACTACCAGTATGCTCGTCAAAATGCTAAGTGCCAACCAGGAGGAAATGGATGGCGAAGGACGGACGGCGCTGCATCATGCAGCTTCGAACGGCCACCTCTCCGTAATCCGCATGCTCGTCCAAACCCTAGGCGCTGACAAGGAAGCAAAGGATGGCAATGGACAGACGGCACTACACCATGCAGCTTTGAACCGCCACCATTCCACAGTCGAAATGCTCGTTGAGACCCTGGGAGCCGACAAGGAGGCAAAGGACGGCAAAGGACAGACAGCACTACACCATGCGGCTTGGAACGACCACCATTCAACCGTGCGTATGCTCATCGAATCTCTTGACGCCAACAAGGCAGCAAAGGACGGAAAAGGACGGACGGCACTGCATCTTGCAGCTTCAAATGGGCACGACTCCACTACCAGTCTGCTCGTCGACATCTTAGGGACTGACCGGGAGGAAATGGACGGCGAAGGACGAACCGCACTGCATCATGCAGCTTCGAACGGCCACCACTCCACAGTCCGCATGCTCATTGAATCCCTAGGTGCAGACAAGGAAGCAAAGGATGGCCAAGGAGAGACTGCACTACACCATGCAGCTTTGAACCTTCGCTACTCCACGGTCCGTATGCTTGTCGAGACCCTGGGCGCCGACAAGGAGGCAAAGGATGGTAAAGGACAGACGGCACTACACCATGCGGCTTCGAACGGCCACCATTCCACAGTTCATATGCTCATCGAAAAAATAGGCGCCGACAAGGAAGCCAAGGACGGCGAAGGACGGACTGCACTGCACCTTGCAGCTTCAAATGGCCACGACTCCATAGTCCAAATGCTAGTGAGCGAATTCAAGGCTAACAAAGATGTAAAAGATAGTTTGAAGCAGACTGCACTCCATTTCGCTGCACTATTCGGACGCGAAAGCACAGTCCGACTGCTCGTCAATACTTTGCATGTGAATAAGAAAGCCAAGAATCGAAATGGGCAGACAGCACTAGATATGGTTCTACAAAAGTAGGTTTTGAAGTTTCCCTGGATACGTCTAACATTAGCATTGAATACTAATCCGAGTCGATGGCTAGATCCGATACCGAGTGAGTTTATCTTTGATGTTAGTTGGCCCCAGTGCTGTATGCTGACGGGAGCGCATGTCGTGAACCTATAGCGAAAACTTGTGAGTTTTTTCCTAGGCTCCTGTCGGGACTGCACGTGGCTGACATAACCCGGATGGTTTGGATGTAGCCGGTGAGTCGTTAATTCATTGTTCTATACCATAGTTTCCAGTAATTAACAATACACGAATGTTTCAATTCAGTAGAAAGTTAGTTCTACCATTCCCCTACCACTCCAGCCTGCTAATTTGACCGTGATCGTGTTTTCACCGATTGTAGCATGTAAGTGTATCTCTTGTTATAGCAGTAAAATGCTTACCTAACTTCAACTCGGCGACTTTGACAGCATGTGAGCTTCTCGTGGCACAGTCCTCATTCTAGCAAAGTTCACTGACCACAACCAATCGCTTAATTTTACAGAAGGTGAGTTTCTCAAGTAATAACCAGATGGGGGGCTTCGCTAATGAGCTTGATGATTGTTTTCTATAGCTTGTAAGTCGTCTTGGACAATTACATCGGTATAGACCTGTCTAACATGGTCCGGTTCCATTTGACAGTCTTGAATAGACATGAGCTGCCGTCCGGACCCAACGACTTAATTTGATTGGTTATAGGTGGCACCGTGACTCATTGCTACCGCCATATTCCAATGCTTAATCAAATACCGGCTGCGAGTTGGTGTAATCGAAGTTAGCGTCGGGAGATCTTATGCATAGTGTATAAGGTGTTAGTTTCGGTGTTTTTAATTCGAGATTGTAAATTCCGTTGTCTGGTCAATACATCTTTCCAGACTCTATTTCTCTTGGTTCAGGGGTATTTTTGAAGTACATAATGTGTATTGTTACGATATGGAAGGGGAAATCCATGTACAAGAATGGACTCAGGTACAGAGACGAGAGATGGAGTGACGAGAGATATATCTGATAGTTGGATGAATTATTCCTTACCGGCTAGATGCCTTGCCATCACCAGCTGAAGGTCAGTTCGGTCAGGTCCATATGCAACGTATAGCTGATCGTGTGTATGGACTATTGGGAATCCTGTATTGACATACTCGGGTCAGGCAGTAGAAGATCGGACGCTCCTTTTCCAGCAGGTTACCACAAAAAACTGAATATATATGGTATAGCGATGGGCATAACACGATCTATATATTAACAGAAAGGGCAATGCCAATTTGCTTTGACTTTGTAGTTAGCTTTACCTCGTGGTTAATAGTGACTCAACACCATGCTCCGACAGCAAAATCCATTACCAGGAATGGGGCGCGTCCGACCTTCTACTGCCTGACCCGAGTACACAAAGCAGGAGCGATGGAAGGAGTCCGAGGTGCTGCAGGTGCAAATCATGGAGACGAGAAAGAGGGCAATTGGCCAGAGCATCCACACACCTTGGCTAGCATAAATAATATCGAATCGACGTTTGGGACCTCCGCGCGATGGAAGGAGGCGGACGATGAGACAATCAGAGGAGTGAGAGAAAGATGATGATGATTGAACTGTCCATCGTACATGAGAGAAGATAGACATATATATATACAGAAATCATATCAACAGAAAAGCACTAAGAACGAAATACTGAGAACGCAACATCACGAACAAAGCATTATTCAGGCCGAGGCTCACGGGGAGATGGGCACTACACCAAACTCGCGGGGAGATTGACACTGCGCCAAGCCAGAGGCTCGTAGGGAGATAGGCATCGCACCAAGCCCGAGGCTGGCGGGGAGATAGGCTCGGTACCAAGCCCACTAAGTCTAGTGCACACCTTGTTTTTTCTTGTTTTATTCATACTGTATGCACTCTAATTAGAGTATGACAGGACCCAATATCCCCTCCGCCTCCGGGCGAGCCGGCTAGATGGCGGAGCTCCCACCTGCTACTCATCGTCCCCTTTGACACATAAAAAGCAAAAGATTGAGAAGGAGGATAACACGCGACAAAAGTCTTGGCGAAACAGAAACAACGCGATAAGTCGACAACACCGATAGCAACTACAAAACGGACAGCGGCAATCGATTCTCGACGTCGAATTGACCCCGGAGCGAGTGTCCCAGCACCGGCGAGACAGCATGAGGAGGGTGCGCACACGAACCCACACAATTGAGTGGAGTCGCGTACAGTCTTGGCAAAAAACGGCATTGCGCGACGCTTCGGCCAACCAGCAAACGACGAGTAGGACTACCCTAGGAAGAGAGGTTTGCCTCACAGACGTAATGACCGAAGCCAGAGGAAGCGAGAGGAGCGACCTGGACACGGGAGAAGCAGGAGACGGGAGGAGCAACGCGCCTGTGGACGTGGCAATGGAGATGACGACTGAGGTGACACCCACTGCCGCTGAGACTGCGGGCGCAACCATGTTTGAGCAGATGGAGAGAAACGAGAACGGGAAGCGGAGAAGGAGGTGCGAGGCCCCGGCTACCCCCACCGATTGCAGGTGCTACATGTAGAGAACAATCCGACAGCAAGCGCAAGAGCTAACGCAGCTGCACCGAACTGTTGGACACCTAACAAACTTGGTGCAAGCGCAGGCAGCCCGTGAACAAGCACAGTGATTGGGAATGAGGACGTGGATGCAAGAGAGAGAGCAGAAGTGGGATGCCGGCCACAAGGACGACAAGCTGTGGGGGGCGGGCATCACAAATATGATCCTGAAGATCATGAAAAGAGTAGCTTCAGGCCAGGAAACGAGAGAGAAAGAAGGATATGAGACCGCAGGGACGGACGGCGGAGGGCTAGAGGCCTCGCAACTTGCAGATACGACACCAGAAGAGGAACCAGAAAAGCGCCAGCAGCTGCAGCAGCAACCGAAGCCTAAACTGCAGCTCAAACTGCAGCCTAAACCGCAGCCCGCGCCCAAGCAAAAGTCTGCGCCCACATCCGGTAGACCATGGCAGACCGTCTCACCCTGAGCTAAGAGTCAGAGGGCACCCGTCGGCCGAGGCCCCGCCCCGACGGCGGGATCGAACATGGTGGAGAAACGCCTGACATTAAGAAGAGACGAGAGCGTACCGCTCTCCAAAAAAATGGACCAGGAAATTGGGTGGGCAATCAACAGAGTGCTCTTCCACCAGAAGGCACCGGCCCACATTAGGATCATGAACGCCAAATGGACTGCCCGGGGCGAGATTACTGCAATCACGCACCCGAATGTGACAACAGAGGTGGCTCTCCAGTAACGCGACATCATCATCACTGCAGCGAGGATGGTCCACAAAGGAGTCGTGGACGTCGAAGAGATTATGTCCTGGGAAAGGTTATAGATCGATGCAGTCCATCTCGTACGGTACATTGGGAAAGGCATGGAAGACCTACAGAAGAAGCGAGACGAATTCGAAGTGGAGAATGAGGGCATAGTGATGCCCACCCAAGTGAGGTGGCTGGCGAACCCCTGTACCATCAGGGAGAACAGGCAGAACGGAGAGATTGCCGTGTCATCGGTAGTTTTCGTCGTGAAGGGGAACAGGGTGTCACAGAGCCGAGTCAAGAAAGGCATCAAGGCAGCGGGGGTGTGTTACCGAGTCGAAACGTATGCGAACGAAGGACCTGATAGCAGGTGTGAGCTCCGCTGCTGGTGGGGCCACATTGAGAACAAATGCGGCAGCAAGCCCAAATGTGGCTACTTCTCAGGCCATCACCGGACGAGCGACCACAAATACAATGAGGTGGGATGCACTGCAATTCAGGGATCACTCTGCGGCCACACACTGGAGAAGTGCCCTAATTGCAAAGGCAACCATATCGGGTTCAGCAGCAGGTGCGTGAAGAAGACCGAAGCCACCGAAGCGGCGCGGCAGAGCAGAAAAATTGGGCTAGAAGGACGAGCGTCCACCAGTGCAGCTCGGGACATAGCAACGGAAATGGGCGCGAACAGAGTGGCGCTTGGCCCTAGGCCCCAGGGGGTAGCGGAAGGAGGGGGAGATGGAGATGAAGAGGAGATGGCGGACGTGGACGAAGAAGAGTAGGCAGCGGGGGGGGCAAGAGACTTCACGATGGCCCAAATTGAGACTGCGAACAGGACCGCGACTGTCATTGAAACTGAGACCGAAACGGGAGCCCTGTCTCCCAATCTTCAGGGTGATCAAGCACAACTGCGCAAGGTCATACGAGTGGACCATTGCGGCGCTGGAGACAGGAGTCAAAGGCAGGGCGGACGTTGTGTGCTTGCAAGAGCCACCGAGAGAAAGATGGGGTATTGTGATCAGCCACTCGGCATATGAAATGAGAAAAAGAGAAAGAGTTTGGACGGCGATACAGAGAGGGAGCGGCTTGACGGTTGATGAGCGGACGGATTTGAGCAGAGGTGCAACCGAAGATGTCATTGCCACCGACGTCAGCAGGAGAGGGGAGAGGATAATGAGGATCGTCAACATTGACGACCAAAAGAACACGCATTTGGGAGAGAGACCGGCGCGAAAGTTGAACTGGCAGAGAGTCATTCGCCAGCGTGGCACTGTCCTCGCAGGAGACTTCAACGCCCACAGCAAACGACGGGACCCAAGATGCCAAGTGCAGCAGAATGCTGGTTTCTGGGAAGACGTGATTGATGAGAATCGACTGGAGATTGGAAATGACGGCAGGCCCACCCACCATTGGACAAGAAAGGACCAGGAAGGCGAGTCGGTCATCGACCTGACGTTGGCAAACCGACGAATAGTAAAGTGGACCATACTGGCCGATGACCACGCCACTGGATCTGACCATGAGCTTATAGAATGGGAGGTGGGAGTAGACAGGCAGGAGGAGGCGAATCATGAGAGGGTAGTAGGGTGGAATTTTGCTGCAATGACAGAGAAAGACATGGATGCAGCGGGGAAGCTATGGGTGGAACTAGCCAAGGAGAGAGCTGAATTAGATGCAGAGTGCACAGTGGACGAGGTGGAGCAGGAGGTCATATGGTGTCAGGAAGCAATGCGCAGCGTTCTCGACGCCACAGCAAAGAAAATCAGGATTTGTACCAGATCAAGGTGATGGTGGAATGCCGACATCAAAGAAAGAAGAAGGACAGTAGGGAGAGAGAGAAGGAGAAGACGGCACTCAGAGGAGGCTGCCCGGGCGAAGGCAGAGCTCCATAAGTCGATCCGGCGGTCCAAGAGAGAAATGTGGAGCGATTACTTGAAAAACCTGAGGAGAGCCGAGGTGAGGAGAGCGGCACAATGCGCGAACCCTCGGGCGGGCATGACCGTGGAGTCCTTAACGGACAGAGAGGGCAAGCAAGCAAACACATTATTGGAGAAGGAGGAGATGCTGAGGCATGAATCTTTCCCCCCGAACGACGGCGACCAGTACTACAAACTACCTCCAGCGGGAAGTTCACACACACACCTCACTGATCAAGCAGTGGAGCGAGCCTTGTATTCTCTGTCAGTCAAGAAGGCACCGGGACCAGACAAGCTGTCTTTTGGCGCCATACGGCTGCTCTGGATGTGGGACAAAGAGAGGATTGTGAGGCTGACTAGGGCAGCAATTGGCACGGGAAGACACCCAGCGGTATGGAAGCGGGCTAGCGGCGTGGTAATTCGGATGCCTGGCAAAGACGACTATAAGAAGCTGAAGGCCTACCGCTCCATTTTGCTGCTTAGCTGCATGGGAAAAGTGGTCGAGAAAGTAGCCGCGGAGCTGCTGTCAGAACAGGTCAAAAGGAGTGGGCCACTGAGCGACGGACAATTGGGAAGCAGGAAAGGGCAGTCAGCCATCGATGCAGCGGCCATCAGGGTCGACAGAGCTCACACAGCATGGACAAACGGCCACATATCAGGCGTGCTTCTCATGGACATCAAGGCAGCATTCCCGAGCGTGGCAAAAGGAAGATTAGTCAACTTGATGCAGGTCAGGCAAATGGACGGAGACCTTATACGATGGATGGAGAGCTTGCTGTCTGAAAGCACGGTGGAGATGGTAATTCAGGGGAACGCCATGGAAAGACTCCCAGTGGAGGCAGGGGTCCCGCAAGGCTCACCGGTGTCACCGATCCTCTGTGCGATCAACACCTCAGGACTAATCAAGTGGGTCGAAGAGTATGTATCAGAAGCCGAGGTGCTACCCTTTGTAGACGAACTCCGCTGGGTGGCGAACGGGAGCGATGCCAACCCTGTCGTCTCGATACTTGAGAGATGCGCAGCGAAGAGCATTGAGTGGGTACGTTGACGAGGGCTACAGTTCGACCCTGCAAAGACGGAGACGATACTATTCGCGCGCAGACGAGGCCACCGGAAACACCTCTGCCCACAACTGACAGCAAATGTAAGAGTCGGAAACGAGTCCGTACGGTTTAACGCACAGGCGACGCGCTGGCTGGGCGTGTAGATGGATGCACATATGACGTTCAAGGAGCACCACAACCGATGCATGACGAAAGGGAGGGCAGCAGAAACCATGCTCCGAACCCTTACCAAGACATACGGCGTGTTCTTTGACAGTGGAAGCGCCGTCCAAGTGGCGTGAGTCCAAGCGGTCGCACTATATCGCAGCGAGCTCTGGTGGGATCCCAGGGAAGTATGTAGGCGATACGACCTACAACTCCTCCTCAATCGACAAGCCAGATTCATCCTGGGTGCGATGCCCACGACTCCGCGGGGTGCACTAATGAGACAGTCAGGGCTTACACCGGCGCCAGTTATCTTGGACTCCAGGCAACAGTGATTCGCCCCGAGATTAGAAAACGCATGCAGTAGCAAACTACAGGAGCTACACACAAACCCCTCGTCTGGAACGCCTATATGCAGAGCAGTCAGGAAAGAGCATGAGCATAACCCGACAAGTGAAGGCATGAACTGGCCGGCCGCGGGCGAAGAGCCACCCGTCAGGACCACCATACTGGACAACACAACTGCAGCCAAAAGCGCCGCGCAGCGCTGGGCAAGAGAGAAAGAAGCCATTGTCGGAGATGGGGTCTGGATGTGGTGGACAGATGGATCGCGCTCAGACGATGGCCGAGTGGGAGCCGCAGCAGTGTGTATACACGGAAATGAATGGAGGTCTCGCCGCAGCTTTCTGGGCACTGGACGCATGGAGTTCTTCGATGCCGAACTGTTGGCGAACGGACTCGCACTTGACGTGGTGATCGAGAAGAGAGAAACATTGCGGAAGCATGCAGTGACGACAGTGGCCGTCTTCATCGACTCGGAGGCTTCAATCGGACGAGCAGCACACCTGGAGCCGGGCCCAGGGCAGCGACTCGCGAGGCGGATCAATAGGGACGCGCGGAGCCTATTCGGCCACGGCATCGCAACCGAGTTCCACTGGGTCCCTGGGCACTCTGGCATCCCGGGAAACGAAGAAGCAGACCGTCAGGCGAACTTGGCCCGAGACGCAAACGGAAGCAAAGTGATAGAGCGGTCATACACCTCGGCCTCAATTAGGGGTAGACGAATGTCTGAGGTATGATCGGCAGCTAAGGCGGAGAGGGAGTCCAACAAGTGCAGCAAGCACTTCAGCTACAGACTCAAGGGCAAGGTGGGGACCAAGAGACCTATCCCGATGACAAGCGTATAGCCGCTGGCCGCCAGGTTCTACCGATGAAAGTCCGGGCATGTGCCCACGGGGGTCTAACCAAAACGGTTCGGCCACCGAGATGACAACAAATGCTGGTGGTGTGGAGGGACAGTGTTCCAGGCGCGGGAGCACCTCTTCCCCCACTGCAGCCGGTGGAGAGTCCACCAGAGAGAGCGATGGAAGGCTGTGAGAAAGGCGACGGGCTGGAGAGCGGCCAGACGCCGGCACGTGCAGATCTCTGAGCTCTTTTCCATAGAAGAGTGCGCCCAAACTGTGATGGACTTCCTGGCGGCCACTGTGGTCGGGAAGGTTCCGCCCAGTTGAAGTAGCAGGATGGAGCGGGTTCAGGGCTTGGGGCTCAGGGGTGGCATTGGAGGCAGCGGGGCTATACCATTCCTTCTTTCGTTCTTTCTTTCTCTCATTTCGTCTTGCTTTCTGTGTTTCTCTTATCTTTCATTTGTCAGCGGGGACCAAGGGTAGCGGGGGGGGAGCTCCGCCATCTAGCCGGCTCGCCCTGAGGCAGAGGGGATATCAGGGTCCTGTCATACTCTAATTAGAGTCAATACAGTATGATTAAACAACAACAACAAAGATTGAGAAGAACAAAACAGATCAACGAAAAGAGAGATCACCGCTCCAAACACCATTACTCACGCTCCTCCTGCCCGCTTTCCACCTGCCTGCGCTCCTGCTGCCCTCGCTCCTCCTGCCCACGCTGCTCCGCTAGCCTGGGCGGGAACTTCCCGACGTCAGTGGCTGCCAGGAAGTCCATCACTCCTTGTTGGCATATTTCCATGGAAAACAGCTCAGACATCTGCACATGTCGGCATCTGCCCGCATTCCAGCCTGGGGCCTTTCCCACTGTCTTCCAGAGCGTCGTCTGCTGGTTTTCCATCGGCTGCAGTGGTGGAAGAGATACTCCGGCGTCTCTACTACTCGCCCTCTGCACCACCAGCATATGTCGTCCTCTCGATGCCCAAACTGCTTCAGGTACGCTCCAGTCGGGGCATGCCCGCTCTTCAGTCTATAGAACCTCGCAGCCAGTGGCTTCACGCTTGTCATTGGTACGGATCTCCTCCTACTGGCGCTGCCCTTCAGCCTATAGCTGTAGTCCTGGGAGCACATCTCAGCCTCCCACTTTCCCTTTGCCGGAGTTGTTCCGTCCGAGATTGGTCTGGCGCTATTCGCGGCCGAAGTGTATATATGTTCACGTACTGTGTACCATCGACCTTCTCGTGCCATTTTTGCCTGGTGGTCATCCCCTTCGTTTCCAGGGATTCGTGAGGGCCTCAAGACCCAGTGGATCACGAGGTCGATGTCCTGCGCGTGGAGGGCCGTAGCATGCTTGTTAATTGCTCTTGTAAGCTGCTTCCCTGGCGCTGGGTCCAGGTGCGCCATCCGTCTGATGGCTGCCTCCGAATCACTGAAGACCGTCACCGTGGTGACTCCGGGTGCCCGTAATGCTTCCGCTTACGCAACGGACTTCCGAAGTGCGGCTCCGATCGCGCACAGATCAGTGTCGAATATCTCCATTCGCACGGTGCCCACGGAGCATCGGAAGACTGTCCAGCCATCTCCGATTGGAGATATCGCTCTGCATCCCACTCTCTCATCGTCCGTTCGCAATCCGTCCTCCCACCATGTCCAGGTGCCAGACCCCGATTTGCCTTCCTTTTCCTTAGCGCATAGCTTGTTGGCTCTCTTGGCCACGGTGTCATCCTCTAGTATGGTGGTCTTGACCACTGGTTTCTCCCCAGGGTCTGGCCAGCACATCGCCTCTGCTCTTCAGCTGCGTGCGTGCTCTGTTGCAGCCACTCTGCCTTCCGGTGCCCCAGGTGTAGGGTACTGGATGAGTTCCCTCCCCTTGGAGCCTTCGCACCGGTTTGCTAGCCTCGCCACGAACCGTTGTTGTCCAGCGTCGAGGGCCACTGCCTCAGGTATAAGCCCTGAGTCTCGCATAAGCGCACCTCTCAGAGTTGTAGGCAGTGCGCCCAGGGTGGACCTTACTGGACAATGTAGGAGAAGCTGAAGGTCATCCAGCCGGCTGACTGACTACGGGTCCCACCCGAGCACGCTTCCATACAGCGCGAAGGCCTGGACGCAGGCTATTTGTACTGCTCTTACAGATGCTGGTACGACTCCATCCGTTGGTGTGAGTGACCTGAGTCATGCCTCTGAGGCCCTAGCTTTCTTCATGCACCGATTGTGATGCTCCTTGAAGGTCAGGTGGGCGTCCATCCAAACTCCCAGCCATCTTGTCGCTTCCTTGTTGAATCTGATAAAGCAGTTCCCAACTCGTATCTTCACTGTTTGCTTTGGGCGATGGTTCTTCTTGTGGCCTCGTCTGTGTGTGAAGAGAACCGCCAATGTTTTTGCTGTGTCGAATTCCAGCTCCCGCCTTTCCGCCCAATCGATGCTCCCTGTGGCACAGCATTCCAGTTTTTTGACGCCTTGACTAATGGCACTCCCGGTCACAATCCATCCTACATAGTCCACGTAGGAGAGGCCTTCCATTCCGGAGACCCTCTCCTCGAACCATTTTATGAGCCCCGAAGTGTAAATTGTGAAGAGGATCGGAGACACCGCTTAACCCTGTGGTATTCCTTCTTCCACTCGGTGTCTTTCCATGACATTGCCCTCGATTACCATTTCCACGGTGCAGTCTGAGAGAAAGCTTGCCGTCCATTGCATAAGGTCGCCGTCGATTCCCTTGCCCTTCATTGTGTGGACTAGTCTCCCCCTCCCCACACTCCGGAAGGTTGCCTTGATGTCCATCAGGACCATACCGGCTACGCTGCCTTCTCTCCAAGCTGTTTGTGCTCTGTCAACCGTGATTGCCACCATGTCGATTGGCGATTGTCTTTTTCTGCTTCCAAACTGGCCGTCGCTCAGCAGCCCTCTTCTCTCAGCCTCTTCAGGCAGTAGCTCTGTGACCACATGTTCAATCACCTTCCCCATGCAGCTCAGCAGGGAGATGGAGAGGTAAGCCTTGAGTTTTGTGTAGTCGTCCTTCCCTTGCTTGGGGATTACGACCCCACTCGCCCGCTTCTAGACTGCTGGGTGTCGGCCCGTCGGGACGCCTGCCTTCGCCAGCCCCACAATTCTCTATCCGTCCCACTTCCAGAGTAGGTGTACAGCTCCAAAAGACAGCTGGTCCGGGCCAGGGGCGTTTTTGATGGACTGCGAGAATAGGGCTCTCTTGACCACTCTCTCAGTGACGGACTGGTGTGCTTGTCTTGGCGGGGGTAGTTCGTTGTGTTGTTCGTATACATTCGGGGGAAAGGATTGTCGTCTAAGCATCTGTTCCTTCTCGGCGATCGTGATTGCCTGCTTCCCACCTTTATCGGACACGGCCTGCACGGTCATTCCTGCATGTGGGTTAGCACACTTCGCCGCTCTGCAGCCCTCGGCTCCTATCAGGGTTTTGAAACAGTCATTCCACATCTGTTCTTTTGCTCTCCGCACTGACTTCTGCAGCACGGCCTTGGCCTGGGCTGTCGCTGCCGACCTGCGTCATCTTCTCTTCACTCTCACATGTTGACTCCTCTTCTCCTTAATCTCGCCGTTCCACCATCTCTTTGAGTGCGCGCTGATCGTTATTTTCTTAGCTGTGGCGTCAAGTACCTTGCTCAGTGCTTCCTGACACCACTCGGCATCGCTCTTGACCTCGTCCCCCCTGCTCTCCGCTCCCATGTGTGCACTTTCCTTTGCCCGCTGTCTCCACAGCTCCTCAGCCACCTCCACGTCCTCCTGTGACATGGCCACTAGATTCCACCCTATGATTTGTGTGCCCCCTGCTTCCTCCTGCTTCTTCATTCCCAATTCCCACTCTCTGGTATCGTGATCTGACCCTGTGGCGTTGCTCCTATCCAGAATCATCCATTTTCCGAAGGGTCGGGTGGCAAAGGTCAAGTCAATGACGGATTCGCCCGTGCTGTCGTGCCTCGTCCAGCAGTGAGTTGGTTGGTCACCATTCCCAATGTCCAGCCCGTGCTCGTCTATCATTTCCTCCCAGTATGGGGCGTCCCTCTGTTCTCTACATCTTGGGTACTAGCGTTGGCTGTGGGGGTTGAAGTCTCCCGTGAGGACCATACCACCTCCCCCCTCCCGAATAATCCTCTGCCTGTTCAGTCACCTCCATTGTCTCTCTCCTGTCTCCCCTTCTGTCTGATCGTAGATGTTGATAATACTCGTCATCTTCTCTCCCCTTCTTTTAATGTCGACCACGATTACGCTGCCGAGCGGGTTCTTGCTCAAGTCGGTCCGTTCGTTCATCGCAAACCCGCTCCCCTTGCCCACCACCGCCTGGTCTCTCTTCCATTTTCGAATAACATACGGCGGATGACTCATCCCAACTCCGTCTCTCTCTCTCGGTGGTTCTTGCAGAAATACCACGTCCACCGTCCATTCGACTCACCTCTCGAGCGCGGCCATTTCCCATACGTACAACCTGGCGCAGTTGTGCTGGATCGCTGTAAACATTGGAGGCTGTTGGAGCTCCCGTTTCAAATTCAGGTTCAATGATGGTCGCTGTAATCGCGAACATTTCCGTCGTCATCGCCGTTGCGCTCTCGCCCATTGTAACCACTTCTTCTACTTCCCCCACCTCCCCCACCCTTGCGTCCGCCATCTCCTCTTCACTCCGGCATCTGTCTCCTCCTCCCAGTGCCTCGGCCCGCTGGCCGAGCGTAATCCTGTTCGTCCCAGTGGCTGCCCCCCCGGCCCTCCCGGTCCGTCCTACTGATTCTCTTCTCCTCTCCTCCGGTGGCACACTCCTGACTTCCGTTTTCTTTGCCCACCTACTGCTCAATGCAATGTTGGTATGTCTGCATTTGGGGCATTTCTCTTGTGTGTGGCCGCAGAGAGCTCCATGCATTGCAGTGCACCCCACTACGTTGCACTTATGGTCGCTGGTACAGTGTGGCCCTCAGCAGTTGGGGCACGCGTGTTTGCCTCTGCACATGCTCTCTATGTGGCCCCCTCCGCAGCAGTGCTCGCACTTACTGTCTGGACCGGCAATCGTGAATGGTTCGACTCGGTACCACACTCCCGGCGCATTGATACAGTCCTTGACCAGTCTTCGCGTCACATTGCTCCCCATTACGACGAAGACCACTGGCGATGCGGAGATCACCCTGTTCTGCCTTCTCTCCTGGATGCAGTGGGGGCTCACCAGCCACCGTACATGTACAGGGACCGTGACCCGTTCGTTCTAAGCGTGGATTTCATCCCGCATCTTTTGCCGGCCCTCTGTGCCTTTTCCCATGTACCTCAAGTGTTGTACAGTTTGGATCTTGAGCCCCTGCCAGGACTAATTTTCTTCAACAACAATCACTCCCTTGTCGACTGTGCGCCCGGTGGTGATCATGATGTCGACGTATATTAGTGCAATCATCCCTGTTGCGTTCGGGTGGGGGATTGCCGTAATTGTACCCCTCCCGTTCCTTTTCGCATTCATGATCCGAATGTGGGCATGTGACCCCTGGTGGAACAGCGCTCTGTTGATCGCCGGTGCAATGTCCTGGTCCATTTTGTTGGGGAGCGGTACTCCCTGGTCTCTCCTTAGTATCAGGCGTCTCTCTGAGATGGTTGATCCTGCCGTCGGGGCAGGGTCTCGGCCAACAGGTGCCCTCTGACTCTCGGCTCGCAGTGGGACTGTCTCCCATCATCAAGCAGGTGTAGGTGCTGACTTTGGTTTGGGTTCGGCCTGCAGTTTAGGCGGCAGTTTGAGCTGAAGTCTAGGCTTCGGTTGCTGCTGTAGCTGTTGGTGCTTCTCTTGTCCTCCTTCCTGTGTTGTGTCTGCATGCTGCGAGGCCTCTAGCTCCCCACCGTCCATCCTTGCAGTCTTGTCTCTCTCTTTCTCTCTCGCTTCCTCGCCTGATGCTACTCCTTTCATGACCTTTGCAATCATGTTTGTGATGCCCGCCCCACACAGTTAGTTGTCATCAGCAAAAAATATTTCCGTCTGGGCGGAAAGGCTATGTCAGAGTGGACGGGCTCCGTCAGAGCCGTCAGTGACACCCCCGTGGCGGATTGCTCCGCGCCCAGTCACAATACCATGCATCACGTTGCATATCGCCCTACAGTCGCTGTTTCACCGTTTCATCTTGTTCTGTCGGTCTCGGATTTTAAACGACCACTGTGGCATTGTATCCAACTGTGACCATACGTTGGAATGGGTTCATTGAGTACGCGCTTGCATCGGGATTGCAATGCGATAGGTGACACTGCAAAAATCACTCCTCGCATTCGTGCTACCTGCGCGCAAAATGCAATTCTCTCCTTACTAATTATACGGGATTGCAAGGCTATGGGTTACCCTGCGAAAATCTCTCCTCGCATTCCTTCTACCTGCGCGCAAAATGCAATTCTCTCATTACTAATTATAAACATCATTCCAAGTCGCCAGATCTATGTGGCTATTGACAATCCATCGCTTATTGCGTCCGTCTCGTGGCTTAGTTCTAGTAACTATCTCTGGAATTACGTGCGCGCAGCCGCTGATGTTTCCCACGCTGAACACTTGCAAAGCAATGGCTGCCGGTGCTTTTCTCACTTGTACAAATCTCGAGACAGGATCCAAGTTACCCGAGTTTTCCGGTATTGTGGTGAGCGTCATGGGTAACTAGTACTCAACGAAAGCTCCATCCTCGTTTTAGAGTTTGATTTCGAATAGTCATTGCAGTTGCCACAGGAGAAACCCATTCAGCGCGCCATAACAACTCCACGGGTGTTGCTTTACGCTCACCCAGTCGTTCCGTTGATCGCGTCCGCGCCAGGTCTGGCTTCCTGTACAACGACACATCTGAGATATGCGTTCACCATCTAAACCCTCAACTTGAACTTTAATACCATGGTAATTACAGGCTCCATTGCATGCAGTTGTTCATCCGATATATACGTCTTGTTACGACTCTTATGCTTTATAAACTGCCGCGTGCCGCTGTATATTGCCGCATGGTGCGTTGCATCTTGAGTATTGTTGAGTAATGCTCTGAAGTCTTTGATCATAGGGTCAGGAGGCTTTCCATCACGGCGGTTATGGGGTCCCATGAATTCGGGATTCGCATATGACTGGGTGCTCTGGGGGGCAGCCAGATCAGCACCTGAAGGGAGGACATTGCAGGCGGCAGCGCTGTTCTCACGACGCTGGGCGAGGCGTTGGAGATTGAGCTCTCTGATTTCAGAGCAGAGGATGCGACGCTCAAAGGTGATTACTTGTGGCAGATAGTTGTGATTGTGATTGGAGGCGTTCCAACGGCCCTTGAGGTTTGTTTTATGTGGTTGTTCATGTCTCTCGGCAAAATACTATTGCAAGGCTCCTTATCGACGAACCTGTTCGGCCCAGTGAATCATCAAGTGGATCTTCCGAAAGTTGCACTCGGCATCTAACTCCTTGGAAATATCTATTGCATGGCTAATATAATCCCGCCAGTTGTTTATTTCGCACCACTTCTTGCACGGTGTCCAAGTTTCAGCATTTGTTTCCTCATCTACCTTTCGCTTCTTCACGAGTTCCGTTCTCAAGACATTGGCATTGGCCTTCGTCTTTTTGCCGGCTCGCCCGGGTAAGAACACATCTTTGCAGGAGTGAAACCGATGCAAGGCGTCCTCCATGTACCTCAATGTTGCAGCTTCGTGACATTTATATCGAGCATACATATAGACTTCTACCAATGCCCGTGTGCACTCATTTGCACGATTGAATATGGGACGCTGAGCGGGATTTCCACCTCGTAGAGACTGGGTTACAACTCCAAGCCGGTACCGGCTCATTTCCTTCATCTCCTTCCCATCCCATTGAGAAACTTCCTCATAGGACTTATTTTTTGGTTTGAGGTCATCGCAAGCAAGCATGGATCACCAGAATGCATTATACTTGTCGAGCCATTCGTGCATCGTCATGAAGTGGAAAATCCACTTCTGGTGGTGGTTAAGCGTGCCGATCTGCATTGTATGGAGGAGGTCGGGCTTTGGGAGATGACTCACAATAGAGGGAATAAGTCAAAACACTTTGAGTCCTCGGTGAACATGGCCCAACGAGAGTTCGGTATCCGCTGCCTTGGTGTTGGCATCGCTGAGCGTTCTATATAGGTTGTGATCCCACTGGGGGTGTTCCTCCTCAGGATGCATATAATCTCCAAGTTCGTTCTTTGGACACTCGCACCAAAAACGGACATGCCGCTCGAGATGATGTAGGTCGCTATACTCTTGACAATCTGCAAGCCATGCTGCTACAACCGGTTTTTAATGCCTGAAGTTGCCATCTGCACAGAGAACATTGTAATACCCGCTCCTAGCACTGGGATTTTGTTTAAAGGTGAGCGGCTGGAGTAGGCGCCGGAGTACTTCGTTCAGAACCTCTCGGTTCGTTTGCCGCTGCTCATCCGGCCGCTTCTGAGGAATATTGCGGTTCTTGATTGGAATCGGTAGGAGAGCGACCATTCAGATGCTGCACGTTGAGGGCGTCTGGTGGATCTTCGAAGATAGATTGCCAATCGTCATAAATACACGCCACTATTTCCTGTCGCCAGAAAAATTCGAGAGATGCTTTCCGTCGGAAATGAAGATCAAGGGAACCAGTGTATCCCCCACCCTGAACGTTGAATAAACAGTGATTAGCACGTTATTATCCTCGAGTATCTCTCCTTACCTGTATCTCCCACCAGCAGTCCGCAGTGTGCATTTCAGTATAGACGCGTTTCCGGGATGTATCGCTGTCAAAGCACAGCTGAGTGGCGAAAATGAGATGCTCGGCGTAGGCTTGCTGCTGCAATAAGCATCTCTTGCTTTTGATGATGTCTCAACTCCAGTATGTGATAGGGCGTCTGTGATTAACATTCCATCTCATATCCTGGACAGTGTGCAGTTCCCACTCCCTGAGAGCCTGATCATCTGGCATCCTAGCCAGGAGCTTCTGGAAGCCATCCCCAGTTTTGAAGCTTGGGAAACACAGAGCGGTGTTTTCTTGCTTCAGCACGTTCTCATAGTACGTCTTCATGCCCTTGTGCTTGATCCCACACTGGATATATTTGTACTCTTCACGCGTCGCAAACGGATATTAGGGATTGTTTTGTAGGTTCGTCTCAAGGCAGCCCTGACCGTCGTGTTCCCATGTCTCAGCAATGTAATCAATCAGCGGAGCGCCGGCGCCGGGATATATTTCCGTCCGCGGCAGAGTGGGCGATGGTTGAGATAATGTGTCTGCAAGGTTTTCAACCTGTTCAAAGTAGGGAAACGGGTCCAAGTCTTCGACTGAATCTTTGTTAGTGTTGAATTCACGATGCTGAGTGGGTTCAATGCCTTGGGGCGCGCTGCGAACAGTCAGATTCTTCTCAACGTGTTCAGCATGGTGTAATTTGATATGTTCAAGTCGCCAGCTGTCTGAGGTGAACCTCTTTCGGCCTGGAAATTCAGGGCAACGGAAAGGGGTCTCTTCTGGCATTATCGATGTCACTCGAGGAGTATAGTATTCACTGTAGAATGGGACGGAACTTGTTGCTGGGCCTGAGCAGTCAGGTGTGGGCATAAGCTCACGATACTTGAGAGATTTATTGAGCCTCAACACCATCACAAGGAGGTTCCTTACACGCCAGGAGTTGCAAAAACCCTGCATGCGCGATGTCCCATAATACTATGAATATAATAACACGAATAAAATAAAACCAATACAAAACCTATAAATAAAACAAACCTTGAGCGAGCCAAAAACCTTGCGACGCATATAATAATCAATGCCTGATATATATAGATTAGAACAAATGAAACGAACAAGACAAGAACCCAACCCTAACCCGAACGCAACAACCATCGCCTCCTCTGCAACTGGAGGATTGGTTCCCTCCTCAACTCCCGAGGCATCAGGGCGGTCGTCAGGGAGAGGAACATTCGGGAGAGGGACATCGGGGACACTGTCGCCACCTGCCGATTCAAACAGCAGCTGCTGATCCTCATCCACATCTGAGGTGTTTCGGGCTCCCTCAGCGTCTTGCTAAGTTGGCACCGCTGGGCGCAGTTTTTGCGGCGTCACAAACCCCAAATGCTCCAGCCCACTGAGGGGATGAGTATGCCGGAGTTCGTGGTCATGTGCGAGTGTCCTGGGTTCGTGGCCGTGGGGAAGGCACCGGAGGTTGTGGCCGCGGAGTATGCTCGCGCATCTCCTGGTATTGCTCAGGTAGCACGATTGGCTGATCGTCTAGCATGCTATCTACATCGTCAGCCGATGTATTTACAATCTCTGCCTGGCCAATCGTCCGAGGTTCTTTGCCATCATCGTCATCCTTATCCTCCTCTTCATCCTCATCCACCTCCTCCTCCTCCTCATCTTCCTTCTTTTCATCTTCCTCCTCTTCATCGTCACCGTCCCTTTGCACATCCACATCACCGTCTGAATCAACGCCGTCCGGTGCGTCCACATTATCCTCGATGCGCATATCCACATCAGGACCAAGTTCTGTGTCATATTTGCCTTCTGACTCGTTGGAGTCGGTATCATCATCTGAGGAATTTGATACGGCAGGCGATGCTTCCAGCTCTAAATATACTTGCTCTAGTTGGCTCTCTGTCTCCGAGTCAGCCTCATACAGTTTAACAATACCTTTCCCTTTACCGTTTCCCTTCCCCTTCCCCTTCCCTTTCCCCTTCCCCTCGTTTGTTCTCTTTTCTTTCCCGGTCCCTTTCTCACCGCCCTGCTTGGCCTCCTCACCCTCGCCATTGTCATTTTCATTGTCATCGCCAGGACGGCTCAGTCCACCGCTCAGCGCTCCGGTATCCGCCCATTTCTTATCATCATCATCCTCATCGATTATCTCATCCCAATTCAGTGGTCTAATGGCCAGGAAGTCCCCTGGCCTGTACTGCTGGCAGCTTGGTGGCTCAATATTTGCCCTGAGATCATGGCTACCATCCCAAGAGAAACGCTCACCTGTGCGTTTAATCTTTCCCAAGCTGGTTGTGTGCGGATTGGAGCAATCGAGTTGATCCCCGAAGGCATGGGGGTTGTCCCACCTTCAATTGTTCATTTTGTCACGGGTTGTTTGTTGTTTAATCATACTGTATTGACTCTAATTAGAGTATGACAGGACCCTGATATCCCCTCCGCCTCCGGGCGAGCCGGCTAGATGGCGGAGCTCCCCCCCCGCTACCCTTCGTCCCCGCTGACAAATGAAAGGTGAGAGAAAGACAAAAAGGACAAGAAAGAAAGAAACAAAGAAAGAAAGAAAGAGAGAGTAGTATAATCCCGTTGCCGCCAGCGCCGCCAGCGCCGCCCCCGAGCCCCAAGCCCTGAGCCCGCTCCATACCGCTACTTCATTTGGGCGGAAACTTCCCGACCTCAGTGGCCGCCAAGAAGTCCATCACCGCCTGGTCGCACTCCTCTATG
>Ga0307512_10001892_pt1 | contig 27977 bp, 26 predicted proteins | sample 14_EM_MG_FD_200267 | JGI IMG/M metagenome (GOLD analysis project Ga0307512, IMG submission 200267) | Populus trichocarpa ectomycorrhiza microbial communities from riparian zone in the Pacific Northwest, United States - 14_EM | ecosystem: Host-associated > Plants > Roots > Unclassified | place... | reverse complement strand
TGGTAGGCGGGTGGCGGGTGGCGGGTGGCCGAAATCATGACGTTGGTCGATATCATAGTCTGAACCTTATTTTTAGCGCGGCCACCACGACAAGATCTCACGATGCCTCACGGTCATGGTGTTGACAATTGCAGCCTGAGATACTGCAGGAAAGGTAGACAATTGGATCTCGGGGAGAGCAGATCTCCGACTCAGATTTTCCGATGGAATCTGCTGCCCGCTTCCCATCGATTGTGGGCGTATGTGTGCACATTTGGTCCGGGGCTGATGGTGATGGTGGCGATGGTGATGATGGCGATGGTGATGGTGTCGGTGATGGTAATTATAGTACCAGAAGCACTTAGACAAGTAGGTTGGCTACGTCAACATTAGCATCAAAGCTTCCACAGACTTAGAGCCTTCTACTAGCCAAAGCTTCCACAGACCTAGAGCCTTCTAATAGCCAAAGCTACCACAAACTCAGAGCTTTCCATCGGCCAAAAGCTTCCCGTGGAAAACTATACTTCTCCCGAATATGCTCCTACATGCTCGATCCAGAGACTTGTTGAGTCGCAGACGCCAGGCACTGCGAGGCGTGAGGCAGGTGGCGTGTGGCAGGAGGCCGGTGGCGGGTAGCGGGCGGCCGAAATCATGACGTCGGTCTATATCATAGTCTGAATCTTATCTTTAGTGCGCCCACTGCGACGAAATCTCACGAGGCCTCACGACCATGGTGTTGACAATTGCAGCCTTAGATTCGGTAGGAATGGTAGACAATTGGATCTTGGGGAGAGCAGATCTCCGACTCAGATATTCCAGCAGAATCTGCTGCTTGCTTCCCACGGGTTGTGGGCGTATGTTTGCGCATTTGGGCCGGGGCTGATGGTGATGATGGTGATGGTGATGATGGCGATGGCGATGATGGAGATGATAATGACGGCGATGGTGATGGTGTCAGTGATGGTGATCATAGTACCAGAAGCACTTAGACAAGTAAGTTGGCTACGTCAACGTTAGCATCAAAGCTTCTACAGACTTAGAGCCTTCTATTAGCCAAAGCTTCCACAGACTTAGAGCCTTCATATTAGCCAAAGCTTCCACAGACTTAGAGCCTTCCATTAGCCAAAGCTTCCACAGACTCAGAGTTTGCCATCGGCCAAAAGCTTCCCGTGGAAAACTCTACTCTTCCCGAAGCGCGGCTCTCTCAAACTCGGCTCTCTCAAGCAGGCTCTCAAGCAGGCTCTCAAGCAGGCTCTCAAGCAGGCTCTAGAGCAGGCTTTCAATCGCCAGCGGGCTCTGATGCAGACTCGCAGCGATAGTGTGTACAGTACCGGTATAAGAGCGAAGACTGCAGGCAGTAAAGACAGGTATAGGTCCATCGCTGGCCGGCAGCCGTATATAGTTCCATAGGCCCACGCGCACAGCTCTATGAATCGACTATTGATGACTATACGCTGCGCGTCGCGCAGGGGTCCACGGGAAGCTTGCTATGAGCTGCGCGTGTGCGCGTGTGCGCGTAGCGCAGCCTATAGTCGATTTGCACTTTTGCCGATGTATACTGATCAGGATATCGGGGATCGCGAAAGTTAATACCCCGGAGAGTCCACCCTATCATCTAGCCCTGAAGAAGATGATTTAGATCACCAACCGAAGGTCCTGCTACTAGGCCAGGGTCCTTGGGACAAGTTATTTCAAACTGCGAGGGTTCCACTCAGAAAGAAATTGAGCCATGCCGATACTGTCATTGCCCGCCCTACGCTTCAAAATTCCCGAAACCCAGCTGTGGCAATGGTAACACCACTGCTCAAATTCCAAAACTAAACCCTTCACAACAAATTATCTGAGTCTGACCGTGCACCATCCACACAGGTGCTGCCGCTACGCAAGGTTAGTGAAGACCAGAATGTTCCGCCACCCAAGGCCACCCTCCGATCAGGAGGTTCCCAAACACCAAAAGTCTACTTTTGAGCAAGTGAAAAGGTTCATGGAAGCAATCGTACTCAGGAATACCCCTTCGCCAATAGTATCTGATGATAAGTACCCCATTGTTGAAGAGGCTTGGAAACTAGCCATTGATGCTCAGGATCGTGCGCGGGCATTAGTAGGTGCTTCTGTAGGTACGCCATCTTTGTGTCAATAGCAGGGGGGTCAATCTCTCAAAATAGATCTGCAAACCCGAGATGCTGTAAGTCTTGGATTCTGATAGATGCTCCTCTATCCGATTTCGGATATTAACTACGCCCCAAAGTATACACAGTTCAAACTGGGGATAAGTACGATCCAAGGATGGGTGGCAGATGGGCCACATCACACTGTTATCCGTAGTTACCACATTGATTTGTGCTCCGATACTGAGCTTCAGATCAAGGTTAACAATACCATGGTTGACGATGCATATCTCTCCAAGGTCGTTGATCATAAGAAATCATGGTTCACTCTAATGGAAGTGCTTGATCAGATTTACCATCACTGGTTCTTCAGCACCAAAAGCTTGGGGCGCCAGCCTATGACATCCCAGTATTTCCAACCTCTAACTTCTCAAAAGAGTCTTGGCAAAACCGAAACAACGGAATAAGTCAACAACAACGACAGTGATCAAAACGCGGACAGCGGCAAAGGATTTTTAACGTCGAATCGACCCCGCTGCGAGGCTCGCTGCATCTCAGGACCGCCGGAGAACGGCGGGCACGTTGTGCACCAGAAACCACGCGATTGTGTGGATTGGCGTAAAGGCTGTGTGAAGAACTCAAAAGCTAAACATTCCAAATCAATCAACAGCCACGGAAGTTTTCGACAAACGGAGACCGGCAGGTGAGTATTTGCGGCGAGTTGGCCCCGGGAAGACTTCCTCAACACCTCTGGACCGCTGGAGGAGGTTGGGCACTTGGACAGCAACGCAGGCACGTGTCAGCAATGCGACCACCCAATCACAAACAATGGCGACCCCGGGAGGAGAAAGCCCCACTGGAATGTTTGAGGCGACCGGGACACCAATTCAGGCAGGAGATACGAACATGGAGGGAGCTGGAGGAATAGAAGCGGCCACTGGCGGGGCGGGCATCTCTTCGATGACATGCGACCCCACCGCGACCGCAAACGCAACTGAGCAGCTGGTGCACTATGAGAATGGAATGAGGCTCAGGAGCGGGGACCCAGAGGCTTCGAGGGCCCCAAGTGACTGGAGGAGCCGCATGGAGCGGACCATGCAACAGCAGGCACAGGAGCTAACGCAGCTGCACCGAACCGTTCGACACCAATCCAATGTGTTACATGCACACGCAACCCGCGAAGAGGCACAGTGGTTAGGAATGATGACGTGGATGCAAGAGAGAGAGCAGCAGTGGGACGCCTGCTCTGAGGACGTCAAGCTACTGGGGGCGGGTATCACAACCATGGTCGCAAGGGTCATGAAAAGAGTAGCACCAGGCCATGATGCGAGAGAGACAGAAAGAGACAAGACTGCAAAGATGGATGGTGAAGGGCTAGAGGCCTCGCAACATGCAGATATAATGCAGGAAGGAGGGCCAGAGATGCGTCGACAGCTGGAGCAGCAGCCAGAGCCCAACCTGCGCCTCAAACTGCAGCCTAAACTGCAGCACCAACCCAAACCAAAGTCAGCACATACGCCCGCCAGCTGATGGGAGACCATCCCACTACGAGCAAAGAGTAAGAGCCCGAACCCAGGCCCGGCCCAAACTGCCCGCTTGAGTATGGCAGTTAGCCGCCTGGTCCTCAGAAGGGGCGAATGCATCCCCTGACATATTGAGATGGATGCGGAAATCGCGTCGGCAGTCAACAAACAACTGTTCGAGCAGCAGGCGCTAGCACATGTCCCGATTATGACCGCGAGAAGGAATGCTCGGGGCACAATAACTGCAATCACGCACCAAAACGCGACTGCAGAGAGGGCTCTCTTGTACAGAGATATCATTATCAAGACGCCCAGATCGGTCGACACAGGAATCATCAATGTGGAGAGAAACGAGTTGTGGGAGAGAGTGAAAAACAACACCGTCAGCCTAGTGGGGTACATTGGCATGGGCGCCCAAGGACTGCCGAAGATGGGAGAGGAGATCCAGGCAGAATACGAAGGAGTGACAATCCCTGCTTAAGGGAGATGGCGATGAAACTCCCGCACCATCAAGGGGAGGGAGTAAAGAGGAGAAATTCAAGCGTCATCTGTGGTCTTCGTGGTGATGGGGCAGAAGGTTGCACAGTGATTAGTGAGTAATGGAGGGACTACAGCTAGATTACAGAACAAAGTCGAACAGTACACGAACGCGGGCCCCGACAGCCTCCGCGAACCTTGCTCCGGCTGCGCCCACATCGACAGCAAGTGAAACAACCAACCGAAGTGCGGTAGCTGTGCTGGACAGCACCGGTCAGATGAGCCCAGGTTCAACGCAATGATTCCACCAGTCCGGGGGTGGACCGGTCCCGACTGGACCGGTCCGGGTTTAGTCCAGTCCAGTCCAAGAGATTTTTGGACCGGGATCGGACCAGTCCACATTTCCGCTGGACTGGTACGGACTAGGACTGGACCAGTCCACTCGGGTGGAATTAGCCCGATGTCACTGGGAGTCAGTGATACACTAAGTCACCAAATAGAGTCATACAAGAGGACTCATCTGTGTAGACTCATACACGATTACTTACTCACCACCTGCCAGCCGCCACCCGCCACTCTGAAATCACGGGACTGACAGAGTCTCACAGTATATATGACCATGGTTCAACCTGAAGAATTCACAGATGGCTGGGGTTGAACGACTCTTTTCCCAGTGCAAAATAATGCTCTCAGACAGGTGAAATAGGCTGCAAATTGATTCGCTGCACGCAGTGGAATGTATAAAGTCATGGGATTGGCTTCAAATTGGACTCCCACAGGTTGTTATTACTGGAACGCAGTTGGAGGTTATTGAGGCAGGCGAGCAACTGTATGCTGACTAGCGTGGAGATGGAGATATGGGTGTGGAAGTGATGTAACTTGTTGGAAATTTATACGTACAATGTAACTAGTTTGATATTGATAAGTACTCGCTGTGGTGAAACAGCGGAGCTAGAAGGCAGAGAGCCCATCATTAACACTCCGCCGCACCTCTCACAGCATCCAAAGGGAATTCGTGAGACAGAGCGGTGCTGGCTTGAGGATTGTAAGAAGAGGGTGAGAGGATGTGATAGGCTACCCAGGTGTAAGGAACCACACAAATTGCGTGGATCTATGAAGGCTCGGCAAGAGTGCGTGACGAACCACATAAATTTTGTGGATCTATGAACGCTAGACAAGAGTGCGTGGGACCAACAACTGGGAAAGATAGAGTGTGTATTTCGTTGTATAATGAGATGATGTCTATCTGCCCCGGTGTCTCCCAAATATATACTCCCCATCGCTCAGTCCATCTCCGTTATCCCTGTATCTCCATACGCCCCACGTCGGCTTCCCCCTGCCAAACAGAGTGGCGGTGGTGGTGAGAAATAGATTTTCCCGCCACATCACCGGCATGGACCGGTCCAGACTGAGCCCGTCCAGTCCAAGACTGGCAGTCGGCGGTCCGGTCCAGTCCGGCCATCCTGTTGGACTGGACTGGACTGAGCCCTAGCTCAGACTGGGATCGTCCGGACTGGTGGAATCATTGGTTCAACGTACTCAGACGCACTTCGAAGCAAGGAGTATTGTGCAGCCACCCGCAGGAAAATGCCCGAACTGCAAAGGGAATCACCTTGCATTCAGTGGAATGTGCGCAATGGAACCCGACGCCATCAGAAAAACACGGCAGGGCAGGAGACAACGTCCGGAGAGACCAGAGACGGGGAGAGCAACTGGCGCGAACAGAGTAGGAGTTAGCGCCTGGAAGACGAGGGATACACGAAATCAAGAAGGTCAGCCGATGGCCGAGGAGGAGTATACCGGACAGCGAGATGTAGCGCAGGAGGAAAGAGATGTGACTAGGACTGAGACCGCAGGGAACACTGAATTGGGAGCCGCCGCCTCCAATGATTCGAGTGATTCAGCACAATTATGCAATATCACACCGGTGGACCATTACGGCGCTGGAGACGGGAGTTGAACGCCGGGCGGATGTAGTGTGCATTGAAGAGCCGCTGTCAGCAAGAGGATGTATCGGGATCAGCCAATGAGCATACGAACTAAGAAAAAGAAAACGAATTTCGACTGCGATACAGAATGGGAGCGGCCCTGTAGTGGATGAGCTGACCGATCTGAGCGGAGGAGGTTACGACAATGTCATTGATACTAACATCAGGAGAAGTGGGGAGAAGATAACATGGATCGTCAACGGTTACGACCAAACAACTGCGCACTCGGCAGAGAGACCGGCACGAAAGTTGAACTGCCATAGTGTCCTTCGGCAGGGTGGCACTGTCCTCGCAGGAGACATTAACGGCCACAGCATACCATGGGACCCAAGATGCCAAGTGCAGCATAATGCTGCGTTCTGGGAAGACGTGATTGACGAAGATGGACTAGAAATTGGCAATGAGGGCAGGTCCCCCTACTTCTGGACAAGAGATGGCCATGAAGACGAGTCGGTAATCGACCTGACACTGGGGAATCGACCAGTAACTATATTGTCCACACTGGTCGATGACCAGGCCACTGGATCCCAACATGAGGTGATAGAATCGGAGGTGGAGGTAGATAGACAGTAGGAGGCGGACCATCAAAGGGAAGTAAGGGGGAATATAGCTGCGGTGACTAGTGTTAGCAACGGTTCTGGACCGTCACTTCGGGTCCAGGTCAGGGTCGGAACCGAACCGGCGCCGAATTGGCGGTCCCGGTTGTCCATAAATCCGAACCGTCGATTCGGGTACGGTTCATTAGAAAACTCCCTACCAGTCTCGATTTGGCGGGTACTCAGCGGGTTGTCCAGCGGGTCCATCTGTAAATACATATAATGTGCTTGCCTTTGCTGTTTGATAATAGATCTGAATGAAAATCGATTATTTGACATCCAGGAATCACATTTTGCATGTTTTGCAGGTTGCGATATCGACAATATTTGAATTCATGTTTTTCCTTTAATATTTTGTATTTTTGACCTTGGAAGAGGTCAATGATAGAATTATAAGCTCAAATATCCATGGGACGCCTTCATTACCTGATATGCATCACCAGAAATTGATGACCGTCAGTTGATGGTAGGTTGACAGTCATTTTCAGAATCGGGCTGTGACCGTGTCACTTCATCTATTGGCTACAATGGCTGCCTATATGTTTGTCACGGATAACAGTGAGTAAATCACTTACTAATTACCTTATTTTTAAGACCAACAATCTTTGAGGGTCCATTGACGCTCATTTTCAAAATGGGGAACTGAATGTGTCGCTTGTTCTTTGCTGATACAGGCTGCCAATATGTTGGTTACGCATAACAGCAAGCATATCCCTTTCCAATTACCATACTTACATTACCAAAAAGCATTGACGCTCTGTTGACGATCAGTTTAAAACGGTAGCAAAATTGACACTAACCCTATTGCAAATACAGACAGCCAAACTTTGATTATGGGTAAATGCCATAGCATAGCCCTTGAATTAAAATAGATGCAACACCCAAGATTGTTGACGCTCTGTTGGCGCTCTGTTGATGCTCTGTGGACGCTCTGTTGAAGCTCTGTTGACACTAATTTTCAGGTGAATTGACATCGAGATTAACGATATTGCCTATAATGGCTGCCAATACTTCAATTATACATACATTCCGCAGCACAGCCTTTGGATTATACAACATGCAACACGCAAATTCGTTGACGCTCTGTTGACGCTCATCTTCATAATGGGGCTGTGACCATGCTGCTGTCTCTTTTGAGCATAAAGGCTGCCAAAACGTTGATTATGGGTAAATGCTGTAGCGTAGCCCTTGGATTGAACTAGATGCAACATCCAAGATTGTTGACACTCTGTTGACGCTCTGTTGACGCTCTGTGGACGCTCTGTTGATGCTGTGTTGACGCTCTGTTGACGCTCATTGTCAGGTGAAGTGACATCGATATTAATGATTTTGCCTATAAAGGCGGCCAATAATTTGATTATGGGCAAATTCCGTAGCACAGCCCTTATATTATTCAAGATGCAACACCCAAATTCGTTGACGCTCTGTTGTCGCTCATCTTCATAAAGGGGCTGTGACCATGTCACTGTCTCTTTTGAGGATACAGGATGCCAAAACGTCAATTATGGGTAAATGCCGTAGCACAGCCCTTGGATTGAACTAGATGCAACATCAAAAATTGTTGACGCTCTGTTGATGCTCTGTTGATGCTCTGTGGACGCTCTGTTGATGCTCTGTTGACGCTCTGACGACGCTCAGTGTCAAGTAAAGTGACATCCAGATGAACGATTTTGCCTAGAAAGGCGGCCACTACTTCGAGTGTGGCGAAATTACATAGCACACCCCTTGGTTTATACAAGTTGCAACACCCAAATTCGTTGACGCTCTGTTGACGCTAATTTCCAGACCGGGGCTGTGACCTTGTTCGTGTTTTTTTTGCACATAAAGGCCGCCGATACGTCAATTATGGGTATATGCCATAGCATATCCCTTGGATTATACATGATGCAAAACCCAAGATTGTTGATGCTCTGTTGACGCTCTGTTGATGCTCTGTTGACGCTCTGTTGACACTGTGTTGACGCTCTGTTGACAGTCATTTTCAGGTCAAGCGACATCAACATAAACAGTATTGCTTATAAAGGAGGCCAAACTTCCATTATGGGTATGAGCCGCAGCATAGCCCTTGGATTGAACAAGATGGAACACCCGAAATCGTTGACGCTCTGTTGACGCTCATTTTCACAATGAGGCTGGGACCATTTTGCTGTCTCTTCTGAGCATAAAGTCTGCCGATACGTTGATTATGGGTTAATGCCGTAGCATAGTCCTTGGATCATACAAGATGCAACACCCAAGATCGTTCACTCTCTGTTGACGCGCTGGTGATGCTATGTTGACGCTCTGTTGACGTTCTGTCGACGCCCTGTTGAAGCTCTGTTGACGCTCATGTTCGGGTGATGCGACATCGACATTAATGTTAGTGCCTATGAAGGCTGCAAACACTTTGATTATGGGTAAAAGCCGTAGCATAGCCATTGGATTATACAAGATGCAACACCTGAAATCGTTGACGCTCTGTTGAAGCTCATCTTCACAATGGGGCTGTGACCATGTCGGTTTGTCTTTTGAGCATAAAGGCTGCTGATACGTTGATTATGGGTAAATAACTTAGCATATCCCTTGGATTATTCAAGATGCAAAACCCAGGATTGTTGACGATCTGTTGACGCTCTGTTGACGCTCATTTTCAGAAGAAGCGACATCGACATCAACGGTATTGCGTATTAAGGCGGCCAAAACTTCGATTATGCATAAATGCCATAGCACAGCCCTTGGATTATACACAATTCAACACCCCAAATAGTTGATGCTCTGTTAATGCTCTGTTGATGCTCTGTTGACGCTCTGTTGACGCTCTGTTGACGCTCTGTTGACGCTCATTTTTGATGAAGTGGATACCACATTAACCATATTGCCTATAAAGTCGGCCAACACTTCGATTATGGGTACAAGCCGTAGTATAGCCCTTGGATCATACAAGATGCAACACCCGAAATCGCTGATGCTCTATTCACGCTCATTTTCAGAATGTGGCTGTTACCATGTCACTGGCGCTTTTGCCCCGAAAGGCTGCCAATACGTTGCTCACGGATAACAGCGAGCAAAGCGTTTCCCACGCAACATACTTACAAGACCAAAAATGTTTGACGCTCCATTGACGCTCATTTTTAGGGTACCATGTCACTTCTCTTTTGCCTATAAACGCTGCTGATATGTTGATTATGGATAACAGCGAGCAAATCGCGTCCCAAACAACGTAGTTACAAAACCAAAAATCGTTGACGCTCTGTGGACTCTCATTCTCAGTATGGGGCTGTTACCACTTCACATTCTCTTTTGCCTATACAGGCTGGCGATACGTTGATTATGGATTACAGCGAGCAAATCATGGCCCAAACAACTTACTTACAAGATCAAATATTGTTGACCCTCTGTTGACGCTCATCTTCAGCATGGGGCTCTGACCGTCTCGCTTTCCCTTTTGTTTAAAAAGGCGGCCAATATGTTAGTAATGGACATCAGCGAGCCAATCGCTTCCAAATGAACCCACTTACAAGATGGAAAATCGCTGACGCTCCATCGATGCTCATTTTCAGAATGAGGCTGTTACTGTGTCGCTGTCTGTTTCGCCTATCAGGCTGGCAATGCATTTATTATGGATAACACCGAGCGAATGGCGTCGCAATTAAGTTGCTTACAAGTCCAAAGATAGTCGACACTCCAGTGACTCTCACCATTAATATATCCTTCAAGTTGCTGTATTGTCAGTAATTTTGTACAAATAATCATATAGTCATTATTGACAGCCAATTTATAATTTGTACAAATACTCAGTTGTATCCAAAAGCTTTGCCGTGTCTCAATGTCTGATCCACTGATGCGCTTGATCTCTGAGCGATGGATAACGTAGCACTGTCACATCCCAACGCTTTCAGCTGGCAATTCACCGCATGTAGATCCATTCATTCATTTTCTATTATTATAGTCCAACTTCCTCACTTTGCCTTATGCAGTTCCTTCTTCTCGATTCTCATGACCTACCATAAGCAATTGTCAAAATGTTCACTATGTGCACCAGGTCTGAACGCAGAGTGACGTAGTTGGATGTATGGATGAATGCGACATCATGGTGGGCATTCACACAGATTCGCATTGCTCATTGACCGCTTCTTCTCTGACTGGTACGGCATCCCTGACTCAAATTTTGTTATTGAATTTGGTCTCCAATTCGATTCCGCGTTCTCACTTATCTCTAAGAGGCAGGACGATATCAGGTTGATCAATCGTCCATCAAGTCAGGTTGGATTGTAGAACTTTTGTATGGCCCGTATGACACTTGCGCATGTACAGACGAATTATCATGTCTCACAATTTGGACACTGAAATCGAAAAAATGTTGACACTTGGCAAAATGGGTATACCGATTACTTTTCGTGGAGATGAGTCGTCAATAATGACAAATTGTGCAGGTAGTGTTCCAATGACAAATGAGCCATTACAATATGTTCATCCAAATCCAATTCCTGTATGCTAATTAGCTAGGGAAGATACATGCAGGGGTATAAGCGTATGGGTTTAACAGGCTTCGATTTGTTTATTGGTGATGAATTGAGTACCTCGTTGCGCGTCAGAGCCGATATGCATATGTATGACCGTTGTTCTGCGGATGCCAATCGGAGCTGGCTTCTTTCTGTTTGTGAAGTTCCATGTGGCATTGCGATTTTCTGCTTTCACTATCGTGTGTCTCCAGCAGCTCACCAAATTTTGTCTATGCAGTAGCAGGTGCACACAGATCCAATTGCGGGTTAATGACTGCCTTAACTGTCAAGATGGCAGTTCTGTACCTCAAATCTTACTAGTGACGCTAGACGAAAAATCGTTCACACTCAACTTCATGATATAGCAGCGAGCAGGTGACTGCTTGTTGTTGTTATAAAGGCAGCCAATGAAACGAACAAAGACAATGATGTACCAAAGTTAACATTTTGCACAAGACAGTGTGATATCTGAATGCGACCATAAATAGAAAAACCCGAAAACTAGAACCGGAGATTGATACTGACGGGTCTAGCCAAACCAAGCAAAACCCGCGGGTTGACATGTACGGTTACGGGTTTGGCCCACAATAAACCTGTGGTTCGGGTTTTTGTACGGGTCCAGAACCTAACTGAACTGTGTTTCCGGTCCGAACCCGGACCGCTGGCGGGTCACCCGGACCCGTTGCTAACACTAGCGATGACGAGGAACGACATGGAGGCAGCGGAATTGCTACGCACAGAGCTAGCGAAAGGAGAGAGCTCACCTGGATGCAGAGTGCACAGCAGACCAGGTGAAGCCAGAGGCCACATGGTGTCAGGAAGCAATGACCAACAATCTCAACACCATGGCTGAGAATGTCAGGATCAGCGCCAAATCAAACAGGTGGCGGAACGCCGACATAACAGAAAGAACGCAGGCCGCCTGAGGAGAGAAAAGGGCAAGACAGAACTTGGAAGAGGCTGCCTGGGCGTAGCCAGAGCTCTGGAATTTAAATCGACAGTCCAAGAGCACCATTTGTACCAAGTACTTACACAACGTGTGGGGAGACGAGGTACGGAGAGCATCACAATATGCGAACCCGCAGGCAGGCTTGACCATGGAGGCGTTATCAGATTGAGTAGCCAAGCAAGCAAAAACATCATTGGAGAAGGAGGAAATGCTGAGGGGCGAATTGTTTCCCTCGATCAACGATGACCAGTATTAAGAACTACCCCGAGCGGGATGCGCACACATATTACTCACTGAGGATGCCGTTGAGCGTGCCTTCTTTTCTAAATCGGTCAAAATATCAGTGGGGCTGGACACGCTAACTTTCGCCACCATATGGCAGTTTTCGAGGTGGGACGAAGTGAGGATTGTAAGGCTGATGAATGCGGCAATTTGGACGTTGAGACACCCACCGTTATGGAAGCAGGCTAACGGCATGGTGATTTGCAAGCCTGGCAGTGATGCCTACAGGCCATGAAAGTCCTGTCCCTCCACATCGCTGTCGAGCTGAATATATTCAGCGGTCGAGAATGTAGTTGTGGAGCTGCTGTCATAAGAAGCCGAGAGAGGAGGACTACTGGGTGACAGATATTTCGGCGGCAGGAATGGTCGGTGAGCCATCGAGCTGCATGTGATAAGTGGTCGAGAATGTCATTGGGGAGCTGCTGTCATATGAAGCCGAGAGAAGAGGACTACTGCGGGACAGATATTTCGGGGGCAGGAAAGGTCGGTCAGCCATCGATGCAGCTGACATCATCGTCAACAGAGCTCACACAGCATTGACAAACGGCAACATAACAGGCATGCTTCTCATCAGCATTAAGGCAGCCTTCCTGTCCAGGGCAAAAGGAAGACTACTCAACTGATTTATGGTAAGGAAAATGGACGGAGACCTGATACGATGGACGCAGAGCTTGTTCTCAGAGTATACGGTGGAAACGGTGAAGGACGGCAATGGTATGGAGAGACACCCAGTGGAAGCAGGTGTTACGAAGCGCGCACCTGAGCCACCGTTTCTCTTTGCAATCTAGACCTCAGCACTGATCAAATGGGTCGAAGAGTATATACCTGCATTCGAAGGGCAATGCTTTGTGGACTACCTCGGCTGGGTGGTGACTAGAAGCGATGTTAATGAGGTCGACACAATACTTGAGAGTCGCACAGTGAAGAGCATCGAGTGGGCAGATAGACCAGGGCAACAATTCGAAATCACAAAAATGGAAATGGTACTGATCACTTGCTGATGAGACCACAAGATACACCTCCGACTGAAACTGACTGCCTACATATGTATTGGAGATGGTCTTGTAAGATTCAACCAATCGGCGACACGCTGGCTGGGCATCTCGATGTATGCACTCCTGACTTTCAAGGTGCTGCACAACCGATGCATTAAGAAAGCCAGGGCAGCAGAAGCCACACTTTGAACCATTACAAAGACATCCGGGGTTGATCCAGAAATGATATGAGCCGTCCATGTGGCATGTGTCTCAGTGGTTGAACTTTACTGGAGCGAGCTCTGGTGGGATCCCACGGAAGCAGGCCAATGAGACGACCTCCAATTTCTCCACAAGCGACAAGCCAGGTCCATTTTGGGCGCACTGCCCCCAACCCCACGAGGGGCCCAAATGAGAGATTCAGGGGGCCCATCAGCGCCCGCAATCCTAGACTGTAGACAACAGCGATTCGCAGTGAGACTAGCAGACGCATGCAGTGACACTCTAAAGGGACCAAATCAAAATCCATCTTCCGGTGCACCGGTATGCAGAGTAGTCAAAGATGCGCATGAGCCTGGAAGGACACCGGAATGTGCGAATTGACTGGCCGCAGGCCACGCATCACTGGTCAGGACTCTTATACCAGATGTCACCACCTCTGCCAAACGTGCTGCCCAGCGCTGGGCAAGGGAGAAGGAAGCTGAAGCCGGAGCAGGGGTCTGGATGATGTTGGCAGATGGATCGAGCTCAGCCGCAGCATGAGTGGGTGCCGTGGCACCGTGCGCACACTGAAATTAATTGAGGTTTCTCCCTGGACACAATGGGACGGACTGCCAGCCTAATTTAGCCTTAGACCCAAACAGCACTACAGTGATTGAGCGACCATACACCATGGCGTCGAATAGAGATAGACGAATCTCCGAGGGAAGATCAGCGGCCAACCTGAAGTGGGAGGCCGACATGTGGAGCAAGCACTTCAGCAATTGACTCAAAGGCTTTCCCGGGACAAAGAGACCCATCCCAATGACAAGCGTAAACACGCTGGCCGCTAGGTTCTACGGACTAAAGTCCGGGCACACACCCACTGGAGTCTTCCTAACCAGCTTCGGCCGCCGAGATCACAACAAATGCTAGCTGTGTGGATGGACTGTGTGCGAGATGCGGGAGAACCGCTTCCGCCACTCGAGAAGTAGAAGAGACCTATACAAAGCGCTCTGGAAGCCGGTGGGGAAGGCGGCAGGCTACAAAGCAGGCAGCTGCAGACACGCGCAGATCTCTAAGATGATCTCCATGGAAGACTGCAATCAGGCGGTAGTGGACTTCCCGGCGACTACTGAAGTCAGTGAGTTCCCCCCCACATCAACTGGCCGTATGGAGCAGGCTCAGGGCTCAGGAGCGGCAGTGCAAGTAATCGGGTTATACCTACCTTTCTTTCCTTCTGTCTTTCTGTCTTTCAGTCATTCTCGTATCTGTCTTTCTTTTGTCAATGAGGACGAAGAGTAGCGGGGAGGATGCTCCGCCATCCAGTCAGCTCACCCAGAGGCGGAGGGGGTTATTTCTTAAGGTCCTGTCACACTCTAGTTAGAGTGAATACAGTATGATTAAACAACAACAACAACCTCTCACTCCGCAGATGTTAGCGCTAGCAGCTGCAGCTATTCATTGTGTGCTGTCTCAATATGCCAGTGGAAAGAAGGCCACAGTAATGTGTTCGCAAGATGAATGTCGAGGTACATTTTGTTCATCCCCTGTCATAAATTTTACACCGGAAGCCACTGCACTCATGAATCCCAAATTAGTGGGCCGCTTGATTGGAACACCGGGAGGCCCACCCTAGGTCCTAATCCATAACAGCCCCTAATGAGTTCCGGACTGATAATGAAGACGAGGAAGAAGGCTTCCCTGATGACGCGTATAAGGACTAACACCCAAAGAACAACTGGCAACTGTGCCAATCTCAGTCCCTATGGATAGTATCGACTACCAAGTATCGACTGATGATATCAAATACTGATGTTCACACCTGAGGATAGCCTCAAAGAAGTATCCTCTCAACCACCACACTATTGTGATAACTCTCGGACTTCAATCGCATGCCAAGGTTTAGTCCCAGCCACCAGCACTTATACTGGAGGTCCATCCGCCCACGAATGCAACGACTCCATGTACGGACTTGTCTATAAGGAACAGCAGAGTAGTTTCGCCTCTGCAGAAAGAGTGGGGTCGACTCAAGAGTATCCTAACAGAAGTGTCCTCTGAATCACCACGCTATCAAGCTGATCCTCGGACTTGCTTCGGACATGAGAATATTACTGTTAGCAAACCGTCCGGGTAACCCGCCAGCGGTTCGGTATAGAACTCAAAACCTAGTTCGGTTCGGTTCCAGGCCCGTCCAAATGCCCGACCCTCAGCTTCTTGTGGGGCCAATCCCATACCCGTACCCAGGAACCCGCAGGTGGTGCTGGGTTTGGCTAGACCTGTCGGTTCCAATCTCGGGATCACATTTGCGGGTTTTTCTACTTCCGGTGGCATTCAGATATCCTACTGTCACATGCAAAATATTAACTTTGGTACATCATTGTCTTTGTTTGTTTCATTGGCTGTCTTTATAATCAACGCAAGGAGAGACATGGACCCTGGTGCATCATGAAGTTGAGTGTGAACAATTTTTCGTTTGCATTATTCATATGATTTGAGGTACAGAACAGTCATATCGACAGTTAAGGCAGTCATTAGGCCGCAAATGGATCACTTTGCACCTGCTACAGCGCCGACAACATTTGGAGAGCTGATGGAGATACGTGATAGTGTCAGTGGGAAATTGCAATGCCGCACGGCACTTCACCAGTAGCAAGTTGCCGTATGAGACTAGGATCGGGGAAATCACAGTCTCATATATGCATCTCGGCTCTTATACCCAACGCTGTACCCAATTGGTCACCAAGTACGAAGTCGAAGCAGGTTAAACCCATAAGCCTTTACCACTGCATATAGCCTCCCTAGCTGATTACCATACAGGAATTGGATTCAGATGAACATATTGTAATGGCTCATTTGTCTTCTGTACACTACCTGAACAATTTGTGATTATTGACGATATATCTCTGCTAAAAGTAATTGGGGTACCTATTTTACTACATGTCCACATTTGTTGGATTTCAGTGACCATATCGTGAGACATGATGATTCGTCTGTGCATGTACAACGGTCATACGGGCCATACGAAAGATCTAGACTCCAAACCGAGTTGATTGACCATTGATCAACGTGATATCGCCCTGCCTCTTATGGATAAGTGAGAACACACCATTCCAATTGGAGACAAAATATATTAACAAAATTTGAATCTGTGATTTCATACAAGTCATAGAAGGGGCGGTCAATGCGGAACCCGAATCTGGAAGAATTACCACCATCATGTTGCATTCATCTATGAATCCAACTACAACACTCTGCGTTCAGACGTGGTGCACAGAGTCAACATTTTGAAAACTGCATATGGTAGGTCATGGGAATCGAGGAGAAGGAACGGGATACGGCAAGGTCAGGAAGTTGGGCTAAATTAAAGAAAAATTTGTGTATGGATCTACATGCGGCAAATTGCCAGCTGTAAGCGCTGGAATGTGACAGCGCTACGTTATCCTTCGCTCAGACAACATGGGCATCAGTGGATCAGAAGTTGATAAGCCACCAAGCTTTTGGATGCAACTGAGTATTTATTCAAATTATACATTGGCTGTCAATAATGACTATATGATTATTTGTACAAAATTATTAACCATACAACCGGGGTTAAGACATGTTTATGGTGAGTGTCGATGGAGCATCAACAATTTTTGGTCTTTTCAGTGAGTTAATTGTGAAGCAATTTGCTCGGTGGTATCCATAATCAACGTATTGGCAGCCTGTATAGGCAACAGAGAAATTGACACGGTCACGGCCCCATTCTGAAAATGAGCATCAACAGAGTGACAACGATTGTTGGTGTTTCATCTTATATAATCCATGGGCTGTGATACAGCTTTTAGCCAGAATCGAAGTATTGGCCTCCTTTATAGGCCGTATGGTTAGTGTCAATGTCGCTACACCTAGAGATGAGTGTCAACAGAGCGTCAACTGAGCATCAACCATTTTGGGTGTTGCATCTTGTATAATCCAAGGGTGATGCTACAGCTTTTACCCATAATCAAAGTATTGGCCGCCTCTATGGGCAATATGGTTAATGTCGTTGACGCGACACCAACAAATGTGCGTCAACTGCGCGGCAACAGAGCATCAACAGATCGTCAACAGAGCATCAACTATGTTGGGTGTAGAATCTTGTAAAATCGAAGGGCTGTGCTACGGCCTGTATCCATAATCGAAGTATTGGCCGGCTTTATATTGAATACTGTAAATGTCGATGTCGCTTCACCTGACAATGATCGTTAACAGAGCATCAACAGAGCGTCAACAGATGGTCAACAGAGCATGAACGATCTCAGGAGTTGCATCTTGTATAATCCAAGGGCGGTGCTACAGCGTTTACTCACAATCAAAGTATTGGCCACCCTTAGGGTCACTATGGTTAGTGTCATTATCACTACATCTGAAAATGAGCTTCAACAAAGCATCAACATAATGTCAACAGAGCATCAACAATCTTGGGTGTTGCATCTTGTATAATCCAAGGGCTGTGCTACGGCATTTACCCATAATCAAAGTATTGGCAGCCTTTATGGGCAACAGAGAAAGCGACATGGTCACAGTCCCATTCTGTCAATGAGCGTCAACAGAGCGTCAACGATTTTGAGTGTTGCATCTTGTATAATTAAACGGCTGTGCTACGGCATTTACCCATGATCAACACTTTGGCACACTTTATGGGCAAAAGCGAAAGCGACAAGGTCACTGCCCCATTCTGAACATGAGCGTCAACAGAGTGTCAACATTTTTGGGTGTTGCATCTAGTATAATCCAAGGGCTGTGCTATGGCATTTACCCATAATAGAAGTATGGGTCAATTTTAGAAGCAATATGGTGTGTGTCGATGTCGCTACACGGTAAAATGAGCGTCAACTGAGCGACACGAGCGCGCCAACAGAGCGCCAACAGAGCATCAACAGAGCATCAACAGAGCGTCAACAGATAGCCAACTATTTTGAGGTGTTAAATCTTGTATAATCCAAGAGCTGAGCTACGGCGTGTATCCATAACTGAAGTTTTTGCCGTCTGTATCGGCAATATGGTTAATGTCAATATCGCTACACCTGAAAAAGAGCGTCAACAGAGCGTCATCACAGTGTCAACAGAGTGTCAACAGAGTGTCAACGATTTTGGGTGTTGCATCTTGTGTAATCCAAGGGCTATGCAATGGCATATACCCGTAATCAAAGTATTGGCGACCTGTATGCGAAATATGGTTAGAGTCGATATCGCTACACCTCCCAATGAGAGTCAACAAGGCATCAACAGAGCGTCACCGATTTTGGGCGTTGCATCTTGCATTATCCAAGGGTTGTGCTACAGCATTTACCCATAGTCGAAGTTTAGCTGCCCTCATTGGCAATATGGTGAGTGTTGATGTTGCTACCACCTTAATCTGAGCGTCCATAGAGTGTCAATGATTTTTGGTAATGTAAGTAAGGTAATTGGAAAGGGATATGCTTGCTGTTATGCGTAACCAACATATTGGCAGCCTTCATCAGCAGAAGAACAAACGACACAGTCAATTCCACATTTCGAAAATGAGCGTCAAGGGAGACTCAATGATTTTTTGTCTTGTAAATCGGGTAATTGGTAAGTGATTTGCTCGCTGTTATCCATAACGAACGTATTGGCAGCCATTATAGGCAAACGAGGAAGTCACTGTCATGGCCCCATTCTGAAAATGACGGTCAACCTAGCGTCAACTGACAGTCATCGATTCCTGGTAAAGCGTATTGTGTAATGAAGGCATCGCACGGATATTTGAGCGTATAATGGAACTATCGACCTCCTCCACCGTCAAAAATACAAATTATTGAAGGAAAAACATGAATCCAAATATTATCGACATCATAACCTGCAAAACATGCACAATCTGAATCCTGGATATTGAATATTCCATTTTGATTGAGTACTATTATCAAACAGCAATGGCAAGAGAATTGTACATATTTACAGATGGACCCGCTGGACAACCTGCTGAGGTCCCGCCTAATCCAGATGGGAAGGGAGATTTCTATTGAAACATACCTGAATCGACGGTTCGGGTTTATTGACGACCTGGACCGCCAATTTGTTGCCAGTTCAAATCTGACCCGGACCCGGACCCAAAGCAACGGGCCACAACCGTTGCTAACACTCGATTGGATCGTTTTTCTCGCGCCCCGCTCAACGACTTGCTTTGATGAAGGTACTAAGAATATCCAAGTATAACCAGGTGATAAGCATATCCATGACATGGAACTGGAAAATGAACCTACAACTCTGGACTGCAAAGGAGAAGTATCCTCATTGACTTCGATGCAGAACAAATAGATCATACACGTGAATACAGTCAAGGCTTACCATCCCGGTCGAGAGGATCAACAGGTATCCGTAGATAGATCTGGTTGTAGAAATTGTTATCGATGTGTTTCCGCCATGCCGGCATCGCTGAATATATATCAGACAATCCACCAACCTCTAACAATCCTATGACTGCTGACGGCTGCTTCGGAGTTCACATACGTAACTGCCTCATCATTATTTGCCTCTACCATTGATAGTCGAGTTCAAACTCCAAGGAGTATTAACATCATCATCCAGGTAATGTGCTCGCATTGCGACATAATTGCTACTGGCGATACCTCGTATGGATACAAGCTTATCTGAAGCCAATTATCAACACATATGTTCCTGTCACCAAGAGCCTGTGAGAGTGCCCTCTCAGATAGCCACCGGGTACGAAATGGTTTAACAATCGCGGCAAACGACAGAACACATAATTTGATTACGCTTGATTGGAGCCATATATACAGTGATCTGGACCTGAGAAGTTGTGCGATATATTGAACTGAGAGTACCCGACGCCACTCATGACATATCACAAGTCCTATTTGCCCAGACACATAGAATGTGGTCGAACTAAGGATTGATTCTTATAAGTCCATTTGGTTGATAGGACTCTGATATACTTATTATTGGATAATCACTTGTCTCACATATGACCATGCAATTCTCGAGATGCCATGGGAGTCTGATATTGACGACACCTCATCTCCCTAGGAATGAACCATAGCAGCATGAGTAAATAGTCGTTTGGTTGGCGTCCAGGAATAAGCTGTCCTGACGATATGGAGTAACTATTGAGAATAGAGAAGTTGCGACCAGTACTGATCCAAAGATGATACCCATCTCATTTGCGCTTGGCTTGACCGTGGTCATGGATCAGCTGATCCACAGGTCGGGTATTGGAGAAATAACTAATAGGGGATGAATCCGGAAGGTAGATGTCATATGGGAATCTGAATGATAGTTCGTGATTTCGGATCATGTATCTATATTTGGATTGTTGAGTGATTATATATGATCCCAGAGATATACCGGTAACACCAAAGGCTTGACGTTGATTCGCCCCTGTGGTGCAACTCCGCTACGATAGGCGCTCCTCAAATTGCTTCACCACTCCGCGGCCTAGATGGATCTTCTTCAATTCTATTCCGTACTCTATTCTCCCCTGTCCACGCTCCTCAGTTTCCGACGGGAGCTCCTCAATTCCCACTGGCGCTCCTCGGTCTGGATCGACATTCCTATACTGAATTCCACACTTCTTACCCCACCCCCCCTTTTGGCGCTCCTCTGCGATTGTGGGCGCTCCTCAATCCCCCTCAGCGCTCCTCAGCCTAGATTTGGCCCTCTCTTTCATTCTGTGCACCTCCCACACCTTCTGTGTACTCCTCTTTTCCACACAGCACTCCCCATCTGGCGCTCCTCTTTTCCTGGTGGTTGCAACACAGATTCATCCGGATAGTCATTGCTTTTCAAACGCCCATTTCGATTCGCAGCATGCTAACATCGCATTACACCTATGTTACATATCACACCTGGAGACAAACAACATTGGAATTCAATTTCATCCACTCGCCCGGTTCAAATAATCAGCAAATACATGGAGCGCCTCCAGGTCCTTTGCGCTGTTGATGAATTGTGTGTTCCTGCTGTCATCGGCCCTAATGGGATGGCAGATGGAGTGGATGACATTGAAACCATGTTTGTTTGATATCATTCAATCTCTTAGTCGTGTTATTGTTTTGGTGTACCTGCGTTTATGTTTGAATCACTCACCTTTTGAGTTTGTAACCTAATGTAGCGAGGCATGAAATACTATGTTGAAGAATAGGATAGCTACCATGATTCAGAAATGATTTAGAACATTAGTCCAGGCATCATATTCACCATTGAGGCAAATAGATTGCTTGTGTACTTATGAAGAGTCCCAGATCACGCCTGCAGTCCTCCGAATGAATATCCATAACAACCTAAGCATCTCACAGTGTTCGCATGTGATTCCCGGGTTGGTTTGGCATCACTGGCAGGTGCACCCAAAGTCCTCTCCGGCCCTCAGACTTGTTTCCAAACTTATCACAATCACTCCCATGGTACTCCTGTACCAGTCATCAGGGATCCCAGTTACTCCCAAGGCCGGCCGGAATGCCCTCCTAGGGTCTGATACCCTCCTCAAATTGACGTTTCTAAGTTTACACTCCACATCCTCTCAGACACTCCTAGAGGCTCCCAGTGACTAAATGTCATTTTCCCGACGGTTGGAACAACGATATTAAGACCTCCTTGCACTCTGTCGAGTTCGTACAGTCCCTGGCAGACCCCAACCGCACTCTCCACTGCGATGGTATTCCGATACTTCTTTATGTCGACGACATCTTGATGTTGCACCCGGATCACGCTACCAATGCTGCGATCATTGTTATCGCCAGGCTCTGAGAAATATACCCGACCACCAATCTCAGCCTAGTACGCCTATTCTTCGGCATTGGAATCCACTGTCAAGGACACGGTACCAGCACCCGCACAGGCATCAGTTTTGGCCAGAAGGCCTTCGTCACCACACTTCTCAAACAATTCAGTATGCAGAATACTCAAGGTGTATCAACTACAATGGATCATAATGTTAAGCTAGATCTGGCCGAAGATCGATATGAGAGAGATCCAAAAGATATGAATGGCTATGAGGCAATTGTCAGATCGTTGATGTATGCAGAACTTGCAACCCAGCCCAAAATGTCATTCGCAGTTGCTGCACTTTGTCAATACAATTCCCATTGTTTCACCACCCATCTCACCGCCGGAATGAGAGTTCTGCAGTATCACAAATGGACCGGCGACTTTCAACTGCATTTCGCTGCAGCGGCACTGGCAGCAATGATCAACTCCCTGGCTTCATGGACTCAGCTTGAGTGAATGGTAGTGTCGACTGCAAATCTCAAAGTGGTCGTGTCTTCCATCTCAGCAGGAGCGCTGTCTCATGGTAGTCCCGAGAGCAAGATCTCATCACCATGGCAACTGTCGCAATGGAATACATCGCGTGTTCCAAAGGCTCCTGTTATGCGAAGTGGCTACTCCAGCTCCACCGACATATACACGGCAAAGACGCATCTCCGATCCCAATCCATTGTGACAATCAGGGCGCACTTAGTAATATCAGAATAGAGATCATTAAGGCTCACCCAAAGCTTATCGACGTTGGCTATCACAATATGGGAGATCGCCCGGCCCGGAGGACAGCTGACTAATCCTACGTGTACACGAACGAGGATGTGGTAGATATACCAACCAAGGGCTTGACGAAGGATACACACGAGAAATCCACAATGGCGATGGGAATATACTAATAGTGGGCAATTTAATGTTGGATTTATTTTTGGATTTGTGGTTGTTTCACTTTTCTTTTGGGCATGCGGATTTTGATGTTTTGCTATGGATCGCCATCCTCAGGCTACAGTAGTACTATTTCCCTGCCCACTCTCAAAGGGTTTTAAGGAGGCTACTATGGGAATCACTTTGTTTCTGTGTTTGTTTCATCTCTTCTCATTTGTTTTCTTGGTCAGCTGTGTATAGCAGGATGGGGAGGTTTGCATGATAGGTCTCCGTCTTTTGTGGCCAGAGATGAGTCTCGTATGGCCGGAGGTGAGCCTCGGATGCGCGGATGTGATCTTCGTATGACCAGAGATTGCTGTCGGCCAGAAGAGTCTATACACAGATGCGTACACATGCATTCACACGTGTACTCATATATATATGGCCTTGTGGCACTCTCAGAGAATATACAATCAATCTTGCCCAAGTATCACTATGTTCAACAGATGGGAGGCGCGCCGGGTGTTGACACTGTATTCCTAAGTTAGTGAACTTGCAACCATGGCAATGTGACAAGGTGACTGTACCTTTCAGTGCTGATGGAGAGCTGGCAGGTGGCGGTCGATCTTGGAGGGAGGCCCACTGGAAGCTGAAGCTAAATTCAGGGTTCAACTCGTATGTGTGAGAATGGACGCAGAAGCAGGCGAATCTTGGCAAACAGAGACGGTGAGTGACGTTTCCAAGGACGACAGTTATCGGAAAGCCGCCAGCAGCGATCGACTGCTAATGACGAATTGAGCCTAGATCGAGATTCCCAGCACACCTGGACTGTTGCAACAGAGCGGGCACGTCAGCGAAACTGAATGCGCACGGATATCCAAGCAATTGAGTGGACTCGCGAACAGCCTTGGCAAAGATCACCAAAGAGCAATGTTAGAATAACTCAGCAACCTCGACAGAGAGCGACATACGGACAGAGGCATTTCATCCCTAGCATCGAGCTGACCCCAGAACGACATGTCCAGCGCCTCAGGTGGTTCGAGGGAGGCCGCACGCGTGAAACTCGACGCTAAGACGAGCATCCCAGCCACGATGGCGATTCACAAGGGTGTAGTTCCTACTGGAGGAATGATCGAGATTCCCCCAACTGAGAGATATGGACAAGGCGAAAGCAGGAGAAGCTCGCAGCATGGTTGGTGCCATGACAGGGAAGACAACACCTGTGTTCTTCATGGCTGCAAGCGAGAGGTGGGAGTGTAACAAGAATGGGAAAAGACTGAGGAGCGGGACCTCGGAGTCAGCAAGTGCAACGGGAGACTGCAGGAGTCATATGGAGTGAATGCTGAGGCAGCAGGCCCGAGATGTGACGCAGCTTCACCAAACTATATACAGGATTGCCAGATTGCTAGAAGCTCACGTGGCGCGTGACGAGGCTCAATAGCTCGGTATGAAAGACTGGCTGGAGGATAGACAGACTCGTCGGATGAGCGCCAGAGGGACAACATACTGTGGGGGAGGGGTATCACTGATATGTCCGGGAAGGTGCTGGCCGATGCACAAGTAGGTAAAGCAGCACCAGCCCAGGAAGCGCGAACAGACGAAAGACACAAGACTGCAAGGCAGGAAGGTGGAGGCCTAGAGGCCTCACAGCATGCAGGCGCAACACAGGATGGATAGCCAGAGAAGCGCCAGCTGCAGCAGCAACCAACATCCAAACCCAAACTGCACCCGAAACAGCGGCCTGAACCACAACACGAACCCAAACCTAAGCCCACAGCCACTCCGGCGAGGACGTGGGAGACAGTCCAACTGCAAACCCAGAGTCGGAAGGCGCCTGCCGGCCTAGGTCCCGCCCAGTCAGCTGGATCATGCATGGCGGAGAGACTCCAAATTATAACAAAAGACTACAGGGAACCTCTGCCCAACAAGATGGACCAGGAAATTGCATCGGTGATCAAGAGAACACCTTTCCACCCTTAGGTACCAGCACACATCCCGATCATGAAAGCGATGAGGTATGCGAAACGTGGTATCACGTCGATCACCCACCAGAACACAGCAGCGGCGATGGCACTGGCATACAGTGACATCATCATCAACGCAGCACGGACGGTCGACAAGGGAGGCATTGAGGTGTCAGAAAACGAATCCTGGGAGTGGCTCAATGTCCATGTAGTACCACGTGTGAGGTACATGGGCAAGGGCACAGAGGGCCTGTAAAAGATGCGGGATGAGATTCATGCTGAGAACCAAGTAGTGGTGATCCCCTTTAAAGTGAGATGCCTGGCAAACCCTCAAAGCATCAGGGAAACAAAACAGAGGGGAGAGATCTCCGCATCATCAGTGGTCTCGGTAGTTAAGGGCCACAGGCTGACGCGGAGACAGGTCAAAGAGGGCATCAAGCCGGCAGGAGTGTGGTACCGAGTCGAACCATCAATGAATTTTGGACCACACAGTGGTTGTGAGCATTGCTGCGGATGTGGCCACATAGAGAGCATGTGCAGTGGCAAGCCAGCATGCGGCTACTGCTCAGGGCCGCACTGCACCAGCACCCATAACTGTAACGTCATAGGGCGCATTGCAAAGCAGGGCTCACTCTGAGGCCACCCACAAGAGTAATCCCCTCACTGCAAAGGAAACCACATTGCATTCAGCAGTAGGTGCGCAATGATGGCGTAAGCCACCAGAGAGGCACCGGAGAGGAGGAGATGAGATCGAGCTGGACAGATCACGCTGTAACGGGCGGAGTCGAGCATAGGTGATATTGGTAACCGTGATGTGATATCGGAATCGGGCCAAGATCCTTCGAAGTTCGTAGTGAGGAAAACAAGACAGGACAAGAATCAGAGCTGGGTCGAAGTCGTACTTGCTTTGCTATTCAAGAGATCAAGTAATGATAGAAGAAAATGAAATCCTCCAACACCAGACAACCTATCTTTATATACATTGCATCTGCCACTCTCGAATCATTCCCTATGCTCCGATGTACCATCCCAATATCCAACCATGATCTTTCACACCACCAATTCAACTCTTATCAACTCAACCATGCCACTTCGTCCAACGTCGCAACACCTCAACCCATTTCCTTGTCATAACAAATTATACTACCACCATCTCACAACATCCTCACGCCATCCCCACTTCCCACAACGTCTCCACCTTTCCGTAACACTAATTCTTTCTATCCACCCTATACTACACCTAAGTACCCCTCAATCCGTCACTCATAACACAAGCTGTGACAGGATCCCCCTACTAGGTGTGAGATCCACCTAGAATATCCTCCAACGGTCCCAGCTTCCCTGGATATCGTTGGTGAAACTCCCCCACCGCTTGTAGGCCATCCACAAACTTAGATGATTCCCATGTCAAAGATTCATAGCCAGTCGAACGTATAAGATGCTGTAACTGGTTCCGATATACACGAATGGGGATATTCGACAAACAACCATAAAGGGACCTGACCGCTTCCAGTCAAGTTCCCATGTGGGCCATGTAGTTCGTACTTGGCGGGCGTCCAACCATACTTGGGAGCCCTCGAGAAAATACGGGGCTGTGGTTCAACCGCGATATGCTCCCTCCTCCTGCACTGCTTGACTCCGTCTCATCACTACTCGGAAGTGATGATGAATTTGTTGCATCCTTGCCTGAACCTCATGAGCATTCACCGGTTGTTGATCCCGCTCCTGTGATGGTTCTCCTACAACTGACATCCCGGGGTCCGTACCCTGAACTGAATGAAATGGAGTACATTTGGTCGTCACAGATATTCCATTATTTGCAGCAAACTCAGCCAACGGAAGCCACTTAACCCAGTCATCCAGCTGATGATTCACGAACACCCGGTGTAAGGGCGCGTATGCCTGCGTTCGGCCTCATAGGTATACGTAGTGTAATTATAGGAATACGGTTGCAAACGTGGATGCGAGTGATAGCAGATGTAGATGTATAGGTAAGATTATCGCTAGAGATCTAAGGCTCGTGGCGAGCCGACTATATAGAATGGCCGTTACCCGGCCCGGGTCACGTGCCGCCGTGACATTATCCGCCTCTTCAGGCGCAGACCTCCTGGGCTGCATAAACCGTACAAGAGAAATGGAAAAGAAAGCAAAGGAAAGCATTAAACAATCATGCCGCGTACGTACTAGTACAAGCTCAAAAGTCCCACTACCGATCAGTACCGCTCACGGTGACCTTTCGGCGGATCCGGCGCACGGGGAAAATCCACCTCCCATTGACTGAGATCCGGAGGTGGTAAAACCCATGCCGACGCCATTTATACCGGGCCGAGATCCAATGAAGTAATAAAGTATGAAGAAGAGAGGAGAAGAAACAGAAGAAAGGAACGCCCAATTGATAACTTTCCTCCAGTCCTGAGTTCCGAAACTCTATTGACCCATTTCCTCAGCTCCCGAGCCTCGGACCTCAATTCCTCCTTATCTCCGCTCCCGAACTCATACTGCATCCGTCCTGCCATCCAGTACCGCACATGTAGCTCGTGTACCTCGGCGTAGGTCATTGTCGGAATTCGTCAGGGTGGTAGAGCTTCCGCTTATAACTTGGCATCGATGGGAGCTTCCGCTGCCGGCATCGTTCGTAGCCATCAGTAATCATCAATCGTATACGTCAATCGTGTAGTCTCATCTCATTCGTTGACACCTAACACGTAAGTTTCTCTAAGATGGTTATACTTACCAACTTCAAGCGCGCTAGCGCTGTCTGAGCTCTGTGCAGTGCTTCCGCATGTTCTGTAGAGTATATCTTGCAACCGGTAGTCATCGGTACTCGGTGTGGTGGG
>Ga0307512_10001891_pt1 | contig 27983 bp, 25 predicted proteins | sample 14_EM_MG_FD_200267 | JGI IMG/M metagenome (GOLD analysis project Ga0307512, IMG submission 200267) | Populus trichocarpa ectomycorrhiza microbial communities from riparian zone in the Pacific Northwest, United States - 14_EM | ecosystem: Host-associated > Plants > Roots > Unclassified | place... | reverse complement strand
ATTCATCTCTGCATCTCCACATGCCTCATGCCAGCTTCCCACTGTCAAACTCAGTGGTGGTCATGGTGACCAACAGATTTTTCTGACGCAATGGCCTCTAAGTTCATCTGTAAGTTCGCTCAATCAGCGTCTCAAGATGCTTCTCCAATCACTCTTGAGTACAGTCTGCAGTCAAATCCACCATATGTCTATATACAGAGAGACATATGTAATAAATGTCATGTCATGCTGTTGCAATTCTTGTGACTGTATCAATGACGAATATGATAGACTAAATGCCTTGTGGTTATGGCATCATAAGAACCACTGCTGGGAGAATGCCACATCAAGCTTCCTGCAGAGCTGTGCAGCGGTCTCAGCTCCTATTGAATTCTCATGCTGACCTGGCCAACAGTCTCAGCTGCTGTCAAATTCTCCTGCCGACAAGTACAGAGGTCTCAGCTACTCCATAGTTTGACTATCGGATGAGTCAAATCTCGTAGTATCCTGCATGCACCTCCATAAGTGCAGGTCCTCTCAGGAGCACCTGAGAATGCTCTTGCAGAGTCTGGGTGCACTTTGCTTAGCTCCAGGGGGGCTGGGAGCTTCTGAAAGTATCAAGCAGCACTGGTGAGGTCCACTAGAGTATCTGCAATGTTTGCCTGTGGCATCTGAACCAATTTACATTGTTCTAATGACAAAAGTACACGAATGCTGGGGTATTTGATGAGATTTAGGCTGGCATTCCACCATACCGCAATTTTTGAGAGAGTGCAAAGGCCTACTGGCAAATGTCACATCGGAGTGATAACAAGATGCTAAATGTCAGTCAAATTAGCTACCCAGCATCGGGGGCACAAGTGCACGACCCCCTCCCATGCTGGCCAGTGGTATTCCGGAGAGCTTTCACCTCCATTGATTTAGTTGTCTGCTGGAGACTAGTCTTGCAAGACTGAACGCTCACAACAGAGACTTTCAACCATCTAGCAGAATGCTTTGTGGAATTCGATCCAACTAGGGATGTTTTCACCACCTACCACATGTCAAAGGCCACAGACAGCATCGCCCATTCACACATGAATGACCTAAAGATGCAACTCAAGGCCGATCATGCCCTGCAGTATGTTGAAAGGGCCAAACATGGAGAAAGCCCTCCCAGTGCCCAATGGGAACACCGGAATACAGAGGACACCAAGTGCCAACAGGAACTCTCCAATTCACCAGTACATGACTGTACGAGCTTTTACTTCGTCCGAATTGACCCAATGCTACATTTTGAGGAATAAATTGAGCGCTGTTGACATGCAGTCAAAGACAGCGATGAAACACGGTGAATGAACTATCCAATAATTCTTATGGGCCCTTGTTGCCAATCACATCTCAAGTTTGAATATGAACAGCTGATTCTCAATCACTACTTATGCATCCTCGTCCTCTGAATGTGGTTCCTTTACCTCTGGCAGCTGGCTAAGGAAGCCCACAGGACCACCATAATCAAGGACGCACTTCTGTTATTTACACCAAAGGATCACAATGTTGTCAATATATGCAACTCTGAAAAAATGACGATACCAGAGATTTTACCCCTAAGTGTCTGCCAGGATAAGGGAAATATCCAAGTTTGTGGGCTGTTTTCCTGCAGCTAAAAGGGCTGTTTGGTCAAGAACAAGTGTCTTCCACTGTACAACTACCGACTTGTAGAATACATACATCAATACACTGGATTTCACATTAGCATACCCACCGCTGGTAGGATAGGCATCAGCTGGATACACGCCACCTAATTCAATCTGCTCAACTCGCCTGTGGCCAACTTCCAGCGCTTCAATGGTCACGATTCTACTGCCCATATGTTGTGCAGCACATATGACCAATCATTTCACAATGCAGGGCCTCCAGATGACTTTATGTGGTTCCAGGCATATGAGCCTCTGAAAGGTGATATAGGGGACTTAAACTCGACACAACTTCCAAGGATTCTACAGTTACTGGATGGCCTATGGATGAGATGCATTGGTCTTTTTGCAGGAGCTCAAGCATAAAAACCAGGGTGTTTGTCAGCCTTCGAATGGGCTGCTTACAGCCTCCGACAATGTATTCCGTCTAACCTAGGCTGACCTTGTTATCATTACTCTCACGTTCAGCTGGGTGGCTGTACACCTGATTTGCATCCCTGACACCTGATTCTGCTATGTCAATAATACTATTGACCTAGTCATGTGTGATCATTTCTGGCCCAAACCATTGGAAGCTGAAGGAGACATGCAAACTGATAATGATGCTGCAAGGTCTGAACAATACTGCAGGAACCGAATTACCAGTGCTGACAAGAACTCAGCAGACAATGAAGAGGACGTGGTGGTGGATGAGGAGGCAGATGACAATAATGAGTAGGAGAACGTATGGTCCCAACAGGATGTCAGGTGTCTTATTGCTCCAACCCTCCCTCATTTCGTTGCTTGGTCTGAATATATCCTGCCAGAGGTAACAGGCGTCTGACTCAGCCGTGATCCTTGGCTAGAGATGTAGACAATTCTTGGCCAGGGGCATCAATCCTGGCTCTCCCGTGATCCATATCATGTTATGTAGAGAATACCATACCAGAGGCGTCAGTCCTGGCTCTCCCACAATGCACAGCTCAATATAATGAAACTAGTTGCTTAGAGGAATCATTTCTCTAGCTCATCCACATTTCATAGCATTACACTGTGTGATGAAACACTGCGACCTGGCATCAGGCCTCTGGCGCTCCGACATCCCATGGAATCTCGCACATTCTCTAGCCATCATGTGCAGATAGTATAATACTGTCAGCTTCCACACCCAGGTCCATAGGACTTCATAGTACCAAGCATCGAGTTTGCTATGTATTAATAGCCCCCAAACAGCTTCACTATAGGTTATGCATCATGTAAGGTTATGTTTCCCAGTGGTGCAACATATTAGTGGCCAGAATTGATCAAATTCAGGAAGTGGTCTGTAGTTGTGGTACATATTGTGTGGAATCTTAATCATACTGCAGCATATAACTGGTTGTTGTGTCAATACTATGTCCCAGATGGTCAGTGAAAACTGGGCTACATAGTACAAGATTCTGAATTTTTGAGGACAATTACACTAACCAAAACGAATAGTAGAGGTGTAATATTGTGAACTCCTGATGACATATCATTATAGGTGGAGGTATATACCCTGTGTTGGGAAATGCTTTGCTGTTACAGTAACCATGATTAATATGGTTGTTGGCATGTTACAGTAATGGGCAGTTGTTAATACTGATGTGGCAGGGCAAATTGTAGGTTTCATATGATTAGTTATTGGATTTCATAGAACATTCAGGAACATTTTTATTATCTTGAAGATGTTATAGCATCATATATATGAGAATGTAAATGAATGCGCAAGAGATCTAATTCCGATTGTAATACCAACAAGTTGTTGTCCACATACAATAATATTAAGGCAAAATCCTAGGTTATATTAGAGCAATCGGGTCTTTGATCAAGATATATACTACATTTTGGGTGCAGAATCTTGTTTTGTAAAGTATATACACAATGCTTCACTCCTCCACCTCACCTGCCAGTAACTCTCACCACTCCTGCAGTCTGATCTGATATAAACAACGCTAACAAAGTCAAATGTTACAGACCAAATCGGAAACCATGTTAGCTTGATATATGCTGATACTTGGGACTTATTCACCATCTAATTGCAATTTGTGTGAACTGTGGATAGCGTGGGTTGACTTGTGCATCAGCAGTATGCGACTGTCTTGAGATGATTAATATCTTTCTCATGTGATTGGTCATGCAATACTCACTCAAATTTATCACCACTTTATTGTAATCAGTGTGGCTCTCATGTGGTCTGACATTCCCAGTCTGATTACTGTAGCTGTGTCAAGTGTAGCTCTGACATAGTCTTGGATAATCACAGTTATAAAAGTATGCACTGATATACTCTCCAACAATTGTGGCTAATATAAATTTGGCACTGGCGAGTGTGGCTTGGACATGGTCCCTGATAAACATGCCTATGAAAGTACACACTGACATTGTCTTTGACAATTCTGGCTCTGATGAATATGGCTCTGACAAGTGTGGCTATGGCATGGTCTCTGACGATCCCGACTCTGATAATCGTGGCTCTGACAAGTGCACTCTGATATGATCAGACAATTGCCACTGTGATAAATGTAACTGACCAGTGTGACTCTGACATGAAATCTGGCTTTGTTATGACTCTAACAAGGTCCCAAAGGCGGTACTGCCAAGTGATGGCTCTGGATACCTAACAGCTCTGTTGGGAATGACATATCCAAGCCATCAAGTGTATTGTACGATATCATACCCACGATACCTACCAGTTCAGTATGTATTGTCTATCATCACTGCTCAGATTAAGTTGCATGGGTATTAGAGCTGAAATATTATCTACAAACCTTCATACCCTGTGTTGCCCATCATGTTACATATTCATTCCATGGGTTCTACTTGGCACTGCAGATGATAGAGATTTCAAATCTACAACCAACAGGTTGTGATGCAATGTCTAACATATGACTCTCCAGTTTGACCTGGCATCTGATGTATTGATGCTGTTGCCAAACTGAAACTGTATAGCAGCTTTGAACGCAAATGTCATTAGTAACTTACTGAACTATTTTTCAGTGCGCTCCATCTCCTTGTTACAAAATTGTGTGGAATCAATCGCCTTGTCAGCTGCACCTCTCCACGCACTTTTCCTTCTCAACAACAACTGTATTTGGATAATTATGCAGCTGTACAGTTACTCTAATGCCATTCGCTCAGTGATTCGTTTGACAAGGAAATGACAATGGATGGGATACTGATGCGGGTAGGTATAGGCCGCCGCACCTATCTGCTTGATGTGTTGAAAAATTGGATGTCAGAGCATCATTACCCTCTGAAATGCTGATACTTTCTGGAAATGTCAGAGATGCAATCATGCTGCATTTGCTCATCACACTATTGATGCAGGGTATCAAACTAGGTGATAATATGTCAGATGCCTGAGAATGCCCCATCAGAATCTTTCAGCGCATATCTGTCTTCACTGAGAGGAAATCTGATTACATTATATGCTGTAGAATAATGATTCTTCAGTTGCTATAAAACAGGAGGATTTCACATTATAATCTCTGCAGAATATAGTTAACCTCCTTGTAAGAATAGTCGCCATTCTTGATGAGGACTTGATTACTTGATTTAGATATTTCAGTATCACTATTATCAACAGAGCCCATTTCACTAAACTATTCCATAAAGTGGGGAAGTGAATCAATTGTGGATATCTCCTCATACTGTGTCCCGTGAGGTGTGGTAGGAAGAGGTGAACGTTGCTGCTGATTCCACTAAGTGCATCCTGGAGGAAGTTAAGCATAGCTTCTGTGTGGCAGTGGTAGCTGGCAATCAATATGTAGTTGGTGAAAGATTTGATAAACTTAAACTGATCAGTATTCTCTTGAAGGACAAGGCCAAGCACTGGAAGCCGGACCTTCAGTGTTTGCTTGTACTAGGCAATAGTCCATACTGTCATTTTGGTACCTTTGTCTTCAGACAGTTGTATATCATAGAAGTAAGGAATTGTTGAGAATCATTGATCAATCACAACGGAACCCTTTTTCCCCTGATTGGTATCTTTCAGAAACCAAAAATTCTTTCCCAGGTATATTCCCTAAATAATCCATTCAGTTGCTGGTGCAACCAGTTAACATTCATGCCACTATATATACTACACCCTACATGGACATCAGCAAAATTTGGACTGTAAGCAAACCTCTTCTGCCCCAACTTCTCACCAGTCTGTGTTGACAAATCTGGGGACTATCAATGATGGTCGCACCTGGGCTGGCAGGCAAACCGGGGCGTGTTGTTTACGCATAAGAAGTATCGAATCCACCAACCATTTTCCACCATCATTGAGATGCACTGCTTTGTGAAGTCTGCAAGGAATGATGCAATTCAGGTGCATTAATAACAAGTGAGATGAACTCCATGCTGAGCCCCGATTTCACAAATTGTGGTCTCCTCTACGCAATGCAATCTCATTGCGATAGTTCTTCGATAGGCGAACTGATTGCCTATATATATTGAAATCTTCAAGTACCTTCTATATCTCTTTTGTACCCCATCAGTAAAGGCGAACAGTCCCCAGAGCAGATTTCCCCACCATATACTATTGAAGTTGGATCGGAATATATATACCTGGGAAAAAATATTGCAAACTTCCAATTATACCAATGGTGTATTCAGTAGCTGACACATTCTGAAAGTTGACACTCACATTTACGGTAATGATCCAACATTTTCGACATATGCTATATCCTTGACTGATTCCATCCACACAGTCCATGTATAACAGAATGTTTAAAAAGGATGTCCGGTTGCTGTAGATCACCGGTGGGAATACTCTTGTAGCACAGAGTACGATTGATAGATATGGTGACTGGTGGAAGATATGGTTCAATCAAAATCTTGTATGGAGTGTAGGGGTATTGCGATGGCAGAAGACCAGTGTACCATTAGCAACGGGTCTGGGTAACCTGGCAGCGGTCCGGGCTCGGGCAGGAAAAGCAGTTCAGTTCGGTCCCGGACCCAGCTGATGACCTGACACGCTGCATCTTGGCAGTCGAAACCAGGACCCATACCCTTCAACCATGGTGTATTGCGAGGTGTGGCTAGACCCGGCAGGTCCAATCTCCGGTTCGGCATTTCGGGTGTTGCATTTATGGTCGCATCGAGATACCCGACTGCTAATCATATAACATTTACGATGGTACATCACTGTTCTTTTTGGATTCACTGGCCGCCTTTATACTGAAAAAATGGAGAGACACGCTCCCTGCCCCATGCTGGAAATGAGCATCAACAGAGTGTCAATGAGATTTGGTCTTGTATCTTGGATAATACGAGTGGCGATTAGTTGCAGATAGTTGTAACAGAGGTACTGACCTCCTTCAAAGGCAAAAGAGGAAGCAACATGCTTCCTGCGCCATCTTGCATATGAGCGTCGACTGACCTTTGACGATTTAAGGTCTCGCATATTGGGTAGTCTAAGTGGTGCATGATCACAGACCTCTATTAACAAGGAATTGGCAGCCACTCTGGGCAGATATGCAAGAGAGGTTCCCGCGACAGCCTCCCAGACAGTAACAACTTATTTCATGTTCAATGCTGCAACTAGGAGTTGATAGGGGGTTTCGCCTGAGAAAATTGTCAAAACATCGTATATAGACAATGACCGATGCATTGCACTTCGATTACCCATGATGAAAGGCTAACAAGCATTAACACTCCATTGACACACAATTTCAGGATGGGGCGGGAAGCGTGTTGCTATCCCCTTTCACTATAAAGGTGGCCAATACTTTGATTATGTATAGTAACGACCAAATCGCTTTTGAATTACCTGACTCACAAGACCAATATTCATTGATGCTCTGTTGACGCTCAGTTCCAGAATAGGGCAGGAAGCATGTGGCTCTGTGTGTTGCATATAAAGCCAGCCAATACCGCATTTATGAATGGCCGCAACCAATTGCCACGCAGATTTCCAATGATGCAAGACCAAAAATCATTGATGCTCCATAGACACTCATTTTGCCATGGGCGTATCCACAATATGTTCTCATTTAATTTGGCATAGTATATCATTAGTGGTGTTTTGGCAGCCTTTGTACCATCTTCATGTACTATCTCCTTCATCACTACATTGTTCTCTAATAATACATATAAATATATTGTTTAAAGTATACGTTAGAGTGTCCGCTGAGTATAGATATTAATACACTCAAAAATCCCATTCCATTCCATCAATGCTCACCTTCACAGTCAGGTTCGCTCAATAGGCTGCTGCCTTCTGCAAAATGGATGTCAGCTGCATTACCATGCGGCAGATAGTGTACTAACCAGTGGATGTTCCTTCATCAGTCAGCAAATCTGGATTACAATCTTCATTGCGCTTGCAATCCTTGGCATATGCATCAAGATTGACAAATTGAGCAGTGAGAAGAGGAGTATGCATATACACATATGCGGGTAGCACACCTTCCATGTCAGATGCGTGAGCGCCATCATTATCATCGGGTGGTATAGGTGGCATTCCGGGTGCATGTGGTGTTGGTTGTGGTGTCGCCTGTCTCAGTCGCTCTGGTGGAGGTGCACCTGTGCCTTTGCACCTCCAGTGTGTCTGGGGATGCTGTGTTGTGCCATTTTGGCAAGGAAGGCCGCCATCCGTTTGAGTATCCTGAAGAATAGCCGGGTGTCTTCCCATCGCAGCTTCACATTGTTTCGCCCAGGTGACTCAACTCACCGCTTCTTCTCTTCTCGGACTTTGTCCTGAGGTTTTTGGATCTGGTATTGCATGTCCTCTATTGCCCCACCCGAAAACGCTCCTTTGGCCATCTTGGCCATATTCAAGGCAACGCGCGTGTCAGACAGTTATAGCTGAACCTGACCTCCTTCCCTTGCCATAAATGCAGCCATGTTGAAAACCTACAAGAAATTAGTTGCTGCATCAGATTTGGCTATTACCTCTACAATATATGCTTCGGTAGCATACACTACGCCAAAGCCTGTATCGTTCACTCTTTGGATGGCTTATCACTAGATTTGTTCGTGAAATTCCCATAGTTGTCAACATCGTGATGATCCATTTCGCGGACTGTGCGGATACATCCCTTGGCCGACCACGGAGGCTTCCCATTATTGGCGGCTACAAACTGTGTCCACAGCTCTCTATGTACACCAGCTGTATGTCACATCGTTGGTTCATGGCCAGCTAGCTCTATACGACCAGAGTCAAATCCCATCACGTGGTGCTTCCTGTCTTTGCTGCTTGCAGTGTTACAGGAAATATTTAACTGTGTGTCCGGGGTCATATTTTCTTTGGCTACATTTGCGGCGTCGTGGTGGACCAAGTGCTCTCTGCGTAGTAGTTAGGTCTCAGCAGGTGGCGTATTGGATGATGTGCCCTTGGTTCTCCACGATTCCGATCGACTGGCACCTTGCTGAGGTGTTTGAGGAGCCATGATTTGGTGGTATGGACGTGAAGAGACGATGATAACGAAAAGAATTAAGATGTTCTGAGGAAGATGATCATGAAAAGAAGTGGGAAGTTCTGGGCAATATATAGTTTGCTTCCTGTCAAAATGGAATGCATAACAGCCAACTTGCTCGTTCTACACACGATGAATCCTGCTGCATATAGCTGCTGCTTGAACAACATTCCAACCGTCCTGCAATTGGCACCATGTCAGTCGGATGTTGTGCCTCTTATCACAGGGAAAAATCGAGGTGAACGACCACCGCAATCTTGTGTTTGTGAGACATTCACATCACATCTCTTGACAGAAAAGACGTCAGCTAATGGTTGTCTCCAGAAATCCCCTCAATCGTAGCTGAAACAGACGCTGAACATCGGGTAATGATGTACAGTTACCATTGCTATTCCCAATGTAGTGACGGTCAAAACACAGATCTGGTTTATTCACGTCGATTAACTGTACCAACCTTGACATACCAGACGCAGCTTGCCTCCATGTGGTCCATATCTTGCAACATCTAACATCTTGCACCTCAACAAAGTCAATACAAAAATCAGTAGTCAATGCTCTGAACAAGAACCTTTCCCCACTACCGGCAGCCAAATATGGCAAATCGACAAGCACTGCACACAACAACGTCAGCAAGTGACTGAAGGCAACAGCAGCGTGGAAGTAGACAGGGTCCGAGCCCTTTAAGCAGTGCGCAGCTTGTGATCCAAAATGAAGCTTGAGGCGGGGAAGCCACGAGACACACAGCGTTCAAGCAAGGAAGACAACGAGAAATCGATACAGGATTATGTGGACTGAGAGACAGCTTTGGCGAGAAAGCGAGCTGATGACACGGAGACAGTAAGTAAGCACAAGCAGCAAGATATGGGAAATGCTGAAAAGGCGATATTGACAACCACCAAACCAGAAACACCATTGGAGGAGATGTTGAACCACATCGGAGATAGTCAGAACGATATTGCAAGTTCCGACGATGGGGAGGATGTGCATGATGAGGATGATGGTGAGGAGGATCCTGAGTTGGGTAAGCTGAGGGAAGATGACAAACCAATCAGGGTAATCGGCACAATCTCCAACACGGTCGAGCATCACTTGGAGTGTTTTCAACAGAAAGAGCTTAAGCTCAACGAATTGATGCAGCCAGGCAGGGGAGTCGTGGCCAAGTACTTCTGTTCTAGCAATAAGGAGTACTGGATGACCGACTTGAAGGTTCCAGCTGTCATTAAACCGCAAATGGAGGATGATGCAGCCTCATCCACACTGACAGCATTTAGTGAGCCTATGGAGACTCTTGATAGTGTCCCCGGAAAATCACAAATGCTGCAAGTCACTTGTCAAACAGGGAGTAGGCATATGAGGCTAGGTGCGCAGTCACCGCAGACACACAATCGCATTCCAACTCACCCGCCCAACACAGCGCCTGATTTGTGAATGATTGAAAAATCAAAGCCTGTTAAACCAGCAAGCTTTTACACCTCCATATTGTGTCGCAAGCTAATTCCCACACAGAAATCGGATTCCGTTGAAGCAATGATGACGGCTTCTGGGTCACCGGAGGAGTGGATTGTCATTTGATATTGTTGACAATGTATCTCTTCAAAAAGCAATACGTGTACCTATCTTGCTGTGTGTCAGCATTTGAGTGACTACAGTGACGACATTTTGCGACATGATGATTTCTCTGTGAATGTGCAAGGATCGGGAGGTCCATGCCAATGGTCTAGACTCCAAATCGCGTTGACTGACGACCAATGCACTTGATATTGTCCTGCCAGTTGCTGTCAAGTCAGAAAACTGAAACTCAATTAGAGACAAAATTCACGAACAAAATTCAAGTCAGTGATGCCATATGAGTCATAGATGGAGCGGTCAAAGGCCAATGCAAACTGGGATGAATGACCGCCATCATGCCGCATTTGTTCATGCATCCGACTGCATAACTCTCGGCATTGCCCTCGTGCACATGTTCGAGATTTTGAGAATTCTGTATGGTAGGTCATGGGAATCGTGAAGAATGAGCTGGATGAGGAAATGTGAGGTAGTCGGGCTAAGTATATCAAGAACTAGTGTACAGATCTACATGCGGTTAATTGCTGGCCGAAAGCGCTGTAACATGATTGGCAGACATCAATCATCACTCAGATCATGTGTCCAGTGGTGGATCCGAAATGGAGACGCTTGGAAGCATTTGGATGCAAATGTCTATCCATTGAAACGATTCATTGGCTGGCAATAATGACTGTATGCATTTTTACACACAATTGTGGAGCATCCAATGACTGTTGGTATGTCATTAAGGTGAGCATCAATGGAGCATCAACAATTTTTGATCTTACAAATTTGGCAAACACAGGGCTGCATAGTCAGATCCTTCAAACGTGATTGTATTGGCCTGTTTTACAGGTTACAACCAATGTGACACACTCATTGCCCCATCCTGGAAATGACTGTCAACGCTGCGTCGAAGATTTTTGTCATGTGAGTCTGATAATCAAAAAAAGACATGATCGCAGTGACATATAATCAAATTATTGGCCACCGTTCAAGACTAATGTGCTTGTGCCGACATCCCTAATATCTTCTAAAAATGAGAGTCAACGTAGAGTCAACAATAATCATTTGTGCATCTTGGATAATTGAACTGCTGTGCAATGACATTAAGGTATAATCTAAGTGTTGGCCCCCAAAATGGTCAAAAATGGTATTGATGATATAGCTACTACCTTCTAAGATGAGCTTCAATGGAGCGTCAATGATTTCTGGTCTTGCATGTTGAATACCCGAAGGGCGATGCAACCGCCTCAACCCATAATCAAAATATCTGCCGCCTCTATGGGTAACACTGCCAGGGACGATATCACTACCACCTCCTAACAGTTTGCGTCATTGGAGTGTCAACGATTCTTTGTCTTGCATCATGGACACCCAAAGTGTGGTGCATTGGCATTCACCCATAATCAATGTATTAGCTGCCTCGATCCGCAAGGATGCTAGTGACGATATCACTACTACCTCTTAACAATTAGTATCAAAGGATTTGTCAACGATTTTTGATCTTGCGTCTTGCATAATCTAAAGGCTATGCAACAGTGTCAACCCTTAAACAACCTATCGGCTTCCATCATGGGCAAATATGCTATTATCAATTTAGCGTCCGCCTCGTACAATTGAGCGCCCATGTAGTGTCAACCACCTTTGTGGCGGCTCATTGAGCTACACAGCAACGAAATGCATTGCATTGTTTCTAAATTGAGTGTCACATGGTCAGTCTATTCAACATGTCCTTGTATACAACATGGCAAGTATGCATACAATGTCCGACAGATAATCCTTTTTTTGCTTGTAGCTGGAGGGTCAATATTCAAGAACCAGCAATCTACTTTACTATACCATAACTTTTGGCAGTCTCTCAAGTCGGATTACCCAGTTATCAAACTCCTACCGCAATATCAGGTTCAATGTCTTTAAATACCTCATTGCTAGAGGTTATAATCTTTTCCAAAAATGAACATGTCTTTATTCATGATTTGAGCGGCCTTACTTTGCAAATCATTTCGATGCTTGGTGGGCTTCAATGAATGTAGGCTCGAAAGGTCTTATTGCTTGGAATATTCGTTGACATGCTCCTTCTTGGCATTTTCATTTGGACAGCGGAATTGAGGAGACCGGGAAACCCGCCATCATATGTACCATTTGTCATCCAGTGCTTCGCCGTCAATCAGAACTTGGGACCTGCTCAATGGGGACTCACTTGCTGGCAATGGCTCACATTGTGAAGTTAAATGAATCGACAGAGTCAGAAGTTACTGATTTGACTTGTTCAGTGGTTGATGAAACACCTTTGGCCATCCTGAGGAGACACGGAAGTCGAGGAATTACAATAGCAAGTTTTCAGAGGAAATTCATATTGGATAGTCAGGTTTGATCCATACTAACTGAATTGACAGACGAAACGCTGCAAACTGGCAATGAAGGACTATGAAAATTCCGAATTTCACCAAGACATGTGGAATCGCTACCTCATGTTAGCATCGGTTTCAGCTCATATTAGCTGGAACACTATATCAAATCTTGAGCTCGATTGGTCTTATACAGCATTTCGAAGTTACCTAGTGCCACAATCTGCCACCTCCCTTAGCAACATTGGCTCAAGGGAATACACATAGACCATGGATGCAATTCTGAAGCAATTCGCGTCACGTAATAAAGTTAGTTTAGCATTGGACTGGTGGACATCAACCAAGAAACAAGCCATACGGTCAGTCATTGCTTAGTATATGGATCGAAATTGGGCATTGCGAGAAGTACAAGTCACCTTCAGTGGGGTGGATCACCTATTCTTCTCTTTTTTGGAAAGCTAATTAAGGATGATAGGTCAAGGGCCTACATACTGGAGCAAGCATAGCTGTACATTTGAAGGATGTTCTTGAATGTTTTCAGCTTACCGATGGCCATTTGATTGGAATTAGAACTCATAATGGTTCCTCAACTTAATCGATGACTTGTGAGCTGCAATCAACCCACACGGCCTCCGGAATTGAGTGGCCTGCATTGAGGAACCACATACCATGCATGGCACACATCATACAGCTGGCTTTAAGTGCATTCATGAGCAGTCTGGGTGTGTGGAATGAGACCAGGTTTAGCAAGGATAATTGGGAAAGTACTGATTTCAAGATATTTTGAAAGTCTTGAAAGTAACCTTCATATAGAAGAGAATGCTTCCTGGATTGATTATGCTGACACCTGGTCTTCGAAAGGAGTTTATTGACTGTCGAAAATCTGAAGTCGGCATCGTGGTATTACTTATTATGTATTTGAAGACATGTAGGAATTTCACAATGGAGTTGCTTGAGTGCGCCTACCGATTGCGAGAATTCACCTGCTTGTGCCTCCAGAATCCAGTATACAGAGAATACCAGCCACTCTTCACACGATGGGATGAATGGATCATTGTCAAGTACATTACGGAGCATTTGGGGTGATTACAATGGTTGACCCTGTGGATGTCGAAGTGGCATATGATCACATTCCATCACGTTATCACTGTTTACAATGCCATGTTAGATCATATCGCTGGCGTTATGATAGCTGTAGGTAGGAAAAAGACTCCATGTCAGAACGACTTGTTCTTTGCCGTGATGTTAGCGCAACAGAAAATGTCCAAATATTATGCTGAAGTTACTCCAACAACATGTATACTTCTCATATCAACACATGTCCTCCATCCTTTCCCCAAGTTGCGATAGTATAGGAAGTGGGACAACGGAATCAATATCAAACCTGAAGACCATAGTTTGTATACTACCCAATACCAAGATGCATGTCTGAAGCATGTGGAGAATGAATACGGTGCCAATCATAGATGTGTTCCGGTCATTAAACCTGAAAGCGTACCAAGTAACAATCTATTCCCCTCTGCAACAGCTTCAGCATCATGTCAATCTTCCTGTCATCACTATGATTTGTACAGCGATGATGAAGAATACTTTACCCCTACCATTGTGGCCAAAACGGCACCCAGACAAAGCAATCACACGGCACGCTTATTGACTGTTGTCATGCTCTCTTTGACTTTAGTACCTGAATCACAAAAGGACAGGGGGCAAGTTAATCTAAATCTCAATGATTACCACTCCCACCCAATGGAGATTAGCATTACATTTTCAATACTGGATATCACCGACTGGTGGTGACAATAGGAGGAAACACACTCAAAGTATGCTGATCACTCTAATGTGGCACGAGACATATTCTCTCTCATACCACATGGCGTCGGAGTGGAGGCCAGTTTTTCCCTTCGGTGAGATGTCATGGGCTGGAGGAAGTCACAAACTACAGGTGGGACCCTACACGAAAATGACATTATAAGACAGTTTGCTCATGCCAATAACAGAATATTGGTCGGAAATGAAGCAGCATTGGATCCGATGAACACAAAAATGTCTCTGAAATGAACAGTGACGCAAAGGCAAGAAAATTGCCCAGAATGGCCAACATCAGGAAAAAACATTTCCGTCCGGGCGGAATGGCTTCGTCAGAGTGGACGCGCTCTGTCAGAGCCGTCAGAGACACCCCGGAGGCGGATTTGTCAGCGCCCGGTGTCAATACCACGCGTCGCGTTGCATATCGCCCTACGATCGCTGTTTCGCCATTCCTTCTCGCTCTGTCGGTCTCCTATTGTAAACAAACACTCTGGCGTTGTTGCCAACTGTGACCATACGTCGGAATGGGTTCATTGGGTACACGCTTGCATCGGGATTGCAATGCAATGGGTGACGCTGCGAAAATCTCACCTCGTGTTTCTTCTACATTAAGCTCGAGGAGGGTAGGAAGAAGGTGGGAAGATATGATACTACCCGGCCATGAGGATCCACGCCATTGCGTGGATCCACGGAACAAGCGAGTGAGACCAAAAGTTGGGAAAGATAGACTGTGTATTTTCGTTGTATGACAAGATGAGATGAAAATGAGAAGCTGTCTATCTACCCCGGGGTCTCCCGATCATATACTCCGCGTCGCTCATTCCACCTCCGTTACCCCTGTTTCTCCGTACACCCACTGTTGCTCCTTAACAATATACTTGGAGGACGTGATCGATCGACTTTGGAGATGCACTCGGAGGCCGAGCTGGAGCGTACTCACAGATGCGCTGGGAGGCCGTGATTGAGCCAGTTTGGACATGCACGTGGAGACCGAGATTGAGTGAACTCACAGATGCACATGGAGGCCGTGATCGAGCGAGTTTGGACATGCACTTGGAGGCCGAGATCGAGTGAACTCAGAGATGCACTCTGAGGCTGTGACCGAGCGAGTTTGGAGATGCACTTGCAGGCTATGATGGAGCGAGATTGGAGGAGTACTTGGAGGCGCTCGATTTGGAGGGAGGCACGATGGCAGCTGAGACTGTATTCATTGGTTAACTTGTAATTGGATCAGAAACTGGCTGGGAGCGGGAGACTGTGAATCTTGGGATGATGCTCTACTTGGTGTATGCTGTACTCGGTGTTAACTCATGATTATGGCATGGAGAGATAGAGAGGGATGACTTAACTTTGTGTTCTTAGGTGATGGTAGAGTTGAGCACAATAAAGAGAGAGATCAGAGGAGATGGGGGAAATCAGCATGAGAAACTGGCACTTAGAGAATCTCGTGTGCGAGTCAATTGACCATCCCCGATACAGCAGATCCCAGTCCTGATCCGGCGGGTAACAACACCGATACGAGGTCTTCTAAACCCAATCAGGCAAGTCGTTCCCCTGATTTCTCATAGCCACTCGTATCCTCCATAGCATTCTCATCTTCATCTCACATCTCTCTCTTTCTCGTCCACAACTCTACCATCATTGCAAGAACACAAAGTTAAGTCATCCCTCTCTATCTCTCCATGCCATGATCATGAGTTAACACTGAGTGCAGCATACACCAAGTGCAGCATACACCGAGTGCAGCATACACCGAGTACACCTCACATCTAAGATTGTCTGTCATCCCTTCATTCTCTCGATTTCGAGTTGACCCCTGAATGTAGCTTCAGCTTCCGGCTTACCTCAATAGCGATCGACCGCCACCAGCCAGTTCTCCATAAGAGCTTCAAAGGTCAAGTCATCTCATCACATTCCCACGGTTTCGAGTTAACTAACTGATGAATAGAGTCTCAGCACCTGGCGCGCCTCCCATTGACGGCCTCCAGATCGACCACCTCCAAGTACTCCTCCAATCTCGCTCGATCATAGCCTGCGACAAGTGCATCTCCAAACTCGCTCGATCACGGCCTTGGAGTGTATCTCTTAGTTCACTCGATCATCATCTTCAGGCGCACCTCGAATTGCTGACAATCACCGCGTGCTGCCAGTCCAGATATACCGTGTGTAGATAGGTAGCTATATAGATACATAGATGAGAATACCAACTGAACACATAAATTTTGAAAATCGTTGAACGATAACTAGTAGCTATGATTTAACATCGCCAGGCGTTGTGTAAACGGCTTCAGCATAACTGCAGCCCCTGCGAAGGGTGTAACACACGTGTCCTTCTGAAGGTCCGTTAACGTCACCACACAGTACAGGAGGTACATATGCAATGCGACCTGTCGCCTGGGCGACGGGTAGCGTGTAATTCTCCATCAGAGGGTATGAGGTTCCGTCAGAGCCGTCCGAGCCGTCTGGACCACCCGGGTGTTTCTGACAGAAACTAGAGTTGTTGCTGATGAAGGTCCATGACTTTTTGCAGATGCTACAGGGCAGCCACAACCTACCTGCTACACAGAAGAAATCTCACTCTCGAAACAAGCAGATGACAGCTGTAGGATAAATTTCCGTTACAGAAGAGATCACCAAAGCATCCTGGTCACTTCTTCAACATGATGGTGCGGCTGCATTCAAATGGTCGGAAAGATCACCTTGGCCACCAGCTTCGTCTCCAAAGGACCACCCTGCAGGACGAACTTGAATGTTAAATGTCCACCAACTCAGATGAATCGACCGTCATCCAGTTCAAAGTGATGAGGATAGCACACCTCAATGGATCACGGACACCGACAATTGGCTAAACTGGATTGGCAACCTGGATATTCCAACTGACAGTGAAGACAATTGAGCGGCAGACATTGAATCTCATATAGAGCAGGACAAAGGCATCGAGGATCCGGAAATCCCAGAGCAGCGGGATGTGAGTGCCACAACGAACATTCCCAGATTGATTTGGCCAATATGGAAGTCCAAGTGACAGGCTGAAATGGTGTTGGTGATATACAGTGCAATGGAATCAAGGAGGAATAAAGGAATCATGAAAACGTAGGACACAACTCGTCGATATGTTTCACTGGCTTCTTCTTCTTGCTTGACCTAATGTTCCATTTAGAGATATATTATGAGAGAATGGTGAGTGGTCACTTTCGACCATCGGTTGATAAATAGATGTATAGCGGGTGCAATGAATCATATGGCAACATATACAAATTTTAATACTATGAGAGCGAACACTGCAAGAATTATACTGGGCTCATCTCTACCACAGGTCCGAGTCTCTATCTGTCCGAAAGGCACCCGATAAGTTCAAATCATTATGAAAACAATTATCTATGGCAGCACATGTTGAATGGACAATAGATTCAAATGAGCGTCCATGAAGCGTCAACAATTTCTGGTCATGTACGTATGGTAATCGAATAGTTCATTCGTCGCTGTTAGGCATAACCAAAGTACTGGCAGCTTTTAAACACAGAACTGACAGCAGCACGCTCACTGCCACATTCTGAGAATGAGCGTCAATGGAGCGCCAATGATTTTTAACTTTGCATCTTGGGTATTCTAAGTTTTGATTGGTTACAGACATCCATTGATGAGATATTGGCAGCGTTTAGGGGCTAAAAGGACAGTGACATGCTCACTGCTGCATCTTGAAAATGAGTGTCAATGGAGCTTCATCAATCTTTCGTCTTGCATCTTTGGTAATCCAGGCATCGCGCAGATTTTTGAGCACATACCCAAACTATTGACCGCCTTGATAGGCAAAAGTACCATATATCAAAGGCAAAACACAGAGTCCAAAATTATCAATATCGCAAACTGCAAAACATGCAAAAACAAGTTGTTCACTGTTGAATACACAATTTTAACAAGACACTATTATCAAACTGCAAAACCAAGTGACTTAGATGAATCTACAGATAGACCTGGTGGACGACCCACTGACAACCAGACCAATTCAGACTCGTTGGGAGATTTCCACCGAACCGTACCCGAGTTGACGGTTCAGGTGTATTGACAACCCAGACCGCCAATTTGACAGAGGTTAGCGTTGTACCTAGATCCGGATCTAAAGTGATGTTCCAGAACCGTTGCTAACACTAGGAGACCATAGTAGTATAAATATTTACAAATATATGCAAATAGACTAATTTAATGAAACCTAGTCTGATTTAGCGTCTTGTTTGTAAAAGGTATGTGGTTGGCATTGTGCAATATCATAAGTGAGAATTCAAACATTACAATAAACCACACAAGAAAAATCACTGTATACAACATGCAGCTCATAGAGAAGGTGTTTTTGGTATAGCCAGTAATATCTTACTTGATGTGTAGCACTTTGAGATTCTGTGAACCTTTCCATTGACTATAGTGCTATGACATGCAGGTGATTAGGTACACTTGATACAATTCATGATTTTGAGTGTGATACCTCATTCCCTGAATCTGAATACACCATATAGCAAGCTTCCTTGTATACTCTAATGAATGTTCTGTAGTCCTCTCTGCTGCTCACTAAACTGTATTGTACCCAGTGCACCCTCAATTGTACTTCGATTTCAACAAAACATCAGCAACATGTTTTACTGCCACCAGGAGTCTCTGGGACTGTGTGGGAGTTATCAGATTCGCATTCCAGGGGGGTCAAATTCCAGAGTTAACTGGACTAATGCAGTGGCCTTCAGATGCTCCAGGAGTAATGGAGAAACATCTGTGAGGATATAGGAGGCCAGGGGACAAATAGGAAATCACCATTGAATGTAGGTGACAAACCTGGGAGTGTCTCAATTGACTGTACAGCAGTCTGTGATAATGTCATCATGTTTGGGAATACTGCTGGTGTGCCTGTTAATGGTAGCTACTACTGATTGTTAAACTATTTTTAAAACACATGTATTCAGTTTGTATTTTCATCTGTGTGTTTATGTATGTATCAATATATCTATAGAGCTATCAATCTACACATGGTATATCTGGACTGGCTGCAGGTGGTACTTGAGAGCACAATCGAGGGTGCTTCTGAAGCTGATGATTGAGTGAACTTGGAGATAAACTTGGAGGCTGTAATCAAGCAAGTTTGGAGATTCACTAAGAGCCCGATATCAAGTGAACTCAGATTCACTTGCAGGCCTTAATGATGTTATCTTAGAGCTGAACTTGGAGGTTGTGATCAAACAAGTTTGGTGATGCACATGAAGGGCAAGATGATATGAACTTGGAGGCCAAGATCACCAGAGTTTGAATATAAACGGGGAGGCTCAGATCAAGTGAATGCTGTGATGGATCGCAGGCTGTACTCAGGCAGGGTTAGGTGATGCATGTAGAGCCCAAGATCAAGAGACCAGAGAGATATGGTTTGAGGCTGTTATCGTGTGAACTTAGAGATCATCTTGGAGGCAGTGAGGGGCCAAGATTTGAGATGCACTTGGAGGCTATGATTGTGTGAACTCTGAGACAGGTATCAAACGAGATTGGTAATTCACTTGGAGCCCGAGAGAGTGAGAATTTTAAAATTCACTTTGATACAGTGATTGAGAAAAATGAGACATATACTTAGAGGTGGTCGATCTGGAGGTGGCAGATTAGGAGGGAGGTGTGATGGGTACTGTGACTGTATTCTTCAGTTAGTTAACATACAACCTTGGGAATGTGACGAGTTGACTTTACCTTTATGATTTCATGGAGAGCTGGGTGTCAGTGGTCGATCTGGAAACAGGCTATGCAGAGCTGAGCCTATATTCAGTGGTCAACTCATAATGGTGAGAATGATTGTAGACTGGCTGTGAGATAGTAAAATGCCAGGTGGATGCTGTACTTCATGTATGCTGTAGTCCAAGTATACAGCACTCAATGAATGCTGAACAGGGCATAAACTCATGGTCAATGCGTAGAGATATAGAGAGGGATGAATGAACTTTCAGTTCTCAAGTGATCGCAGAATTCAGGAAGAGAAAGAAGGATGCAGCATGAAGATGGAAACAGTAAGAACAATAGAAGGGGAGGTGGAAAATCAGTGGAGTGACTTGCATCATTGGGTTGGAAATACCTTGTATTTAGTGTTGTTAACTGCCATATTGCGAATGGTATGTTGTCTTGCAAATATAATTCTGTTATGTCCCGGTTTCTCAAACTAATTTCCCCCTCCTCATCCCATCTCTCTTCTCATCTTCAACCCAATTATCAGGTGATAACACAAAGTTAAGTCTTCACTCCCGATCTGATTATGGCTTGATCATGTGTTTATACCGAGTACAGGATGAATTCAAAGTCAAATATCACCCACTCTCAGGCAGTCTCTCAGGTCTCCTGACTCATGAGCCATCTCTCAGCAGATCTCATTCTACTCAACTCGGTATATTCTCATGATTACAAAATATCCAATGAAATGAGACTCAGCTCCTGTTCCACTATGCCTCTAATTGACCAGCTCCACATTGACCACCACCAACTATAGTGTCAATTTCTTAAGATTGTTGCCCTGATGTGCATCGCAGAGTTGTCACTCTTACGGCCTCCCAGTGTATCTCCAAGTGCACTTAATCAAGACCTTGATGTACTTACAATGATTACCTCGAAGTGAATCTCCCAACTCGCTCAAGCAAAGCCTCCACTGGACTGAATGACCTTACTCAATGCATACATGATTGGGAACCTGTTCTTGGGATGGTGACTTATAGCATATTTGACATGTGGGACTATGAGGTCAAATGGACCTGCACATTGACTAGATTACTGTTATACACATGTGATGATGTGCACTTGATACTATAAATCATGCTGCATTGAGCAAAACTTGAAACGAAACCACCAAATATACCTCAAGTTGGCACCCTCCCCAGTATGCTCTGATGTATACTCCTGATTGCACTCAATTGTACACTCCCAGCCTGCTTGACAAATGCTTGCAGGATACTCCCAGGAACACAATGAATACACTCCAACATACAGCTCCATGTACGTTCTCAAGTACACTCCCGGGCATGCTCTCAATGACACTCCCAATTGCACTCAATGGCACACTTCCAGTCTACTTGACTATATGCTCCCTAGTAAGCTCGCAATGCACTCTCAAGCATACTCCCAAGCCCACTCTCGAATACACTCCCAATTGCACTCGAAGACAGATTCCCAGCCTGCATGATATATGCTGCCATGGAAGATCAAAAGTCGCTCCCATGTATACTCCAAGTACGCTCCCAAGTACACCAAGTACATTCTCATGTACACTCCCAGCCATGCTGTAAATGACGCTCCCAATTGCACTCAATGGCACACTCCCAGCCATCTTGACTGTATGCTCCCATGTAAGCTCACAAGACGCTCTCAAGCACACTCTGAGTATGCTCCCAGGTTTGCTCCTGGGCATGCTCTGAAGGCCGCTCCCAATTGCACTCAATGTACACTCCCTGCCGACTTGGCTCTACACTCCCATTCTCACTTGACCATAAGCTTCCATGTATGCTTCTACATGCACCATCCAGGGACATGCTGAGTTGCAGATGCCAGGCACCAGGAGGCGTGAAGCAGGTAGCACATTGTGGCAGAGTTTGGCTGGTAGCATGAGGCATGTGGTGTGTTGCACATAGTAGGCAGGGTATGATGCCCGAAATCATAATGTCGGTCGATATCATAGTCTGAACCTTCTCTGCAGTGTGGCCACCAAGGCAAGATCTGATAATGCCTTATGGCCATGGTGTTGACCATGGTAGCCTTAGATTCCACAGGAATGGTTGACAATTTGATCATATGGAGAGCAGATTGTCATCCCAGCTTTTGCAGCGGAATCTTGCGCCCATGTCCCCTCAATGTTAGGCATATGTGTGCACATTCAGTCCGGTGTTGATGGAGATGATAGCAATAGCAATAGCAATGGCAATGGCAACTGCAATGGTGTTGGTGATGGTGATCATAGTACCAGAAGTGCTGGGACAAGAAGGTTGACACTGTCAACATCAGCATCAAAGCTTCGACAGATTTCGAGCCTTCTACTAGCCACAGCTTCTTCAGGCCTAGTTCCTTCTATTACCCAAAGCTTCCACAAACTCAGAGTGTTCCATCAGCCAAAAGCGAACTGTGGAAAACTGCACTCCTCCTGCAGCACGGCTCTCCCACATACGGTTCTGTCAAATGTAGCCCTGTTGAGCTGGCTCTGATGGTGGCTCTCAAGCAGGCTTTCAAGCATGGGATGAAGCACAGTTCCAAGCAGGCTATCAAGAAGACTTCGAAGGAGGCCCTCAAGCATGCCTTCAAGCCACTGCACTGTCGCCAGGGAACTGAGTACTGGTATATCAGTCTGGCAGTAAAGACAGGTATCGGTCCATCATCAGCCACCAGCCATATAGAGTACCATAGACCTCCGTGCACATCTCTATGAATGAACTATAGCTGTGTATAGACTGCGCAGTGGGCACGAGTCCACAGCAAGCTTGCTATGAGCTGCATGTGTGGGCGTATGCTTGTCGCCCAGCCTATAGTTGATTCGAACTTATGCTGATGTTCAAGATTGCTTGATCAATGCCTCCAAGTACATGTCCAAACTTGATTGATCATGATGTCCAAGTTTGCAAAATCATTGCCTTGAAGTGCATTTCATACCATGCTAGGTTACAGCCTCCAGTGCATCTCTGAGTTCACTCAACTTCAACTGCCAAGCAAATCTTCAAACATGCTCTATCATGGCCTCCATGTTCGCACAATCATGGAAGCCAAGTGCTTCTCCAAACTTGCTTGATTGCAGCCTGCATGTGGAGCTTTTAGTTTGGTCAATTTCTGCCTCCATGTCCATCTTTGAGTTTACTTGATCATGACCTCCACCCAGCTGTATTACAAAACTTGCTCAATCACAGGTCCCAAGTATACCTCTAAGTATCCTCAATGGGCTTCTCTAGGTGCTTCTCTAATTGCATTCCAGTACTGTGTACAGCATGGGTGACAATATGTATATACATTGATGGACTGAGATAGATAATACGCGCCAAATTATAAGGTAGCAAGTGTTTCTGTGATTGTAGCAATGATGAATATACTAGACAAAATGACTTGTGGTTCTGGGACCATTCGAATCAACACTGGGAGAATACCGCAGAATGAATAATGTCTACTGCAGAGCTGTGCAGAAGTTTCAGCTGCTCTCGAAGTCTCCCACAGATATGTGCAGACGTCTAAGTTGATCCAGACTTTGACAATCATATCAGTCAAATATCGTAGCATCTTGAATGCACCTCCACAACTGCAAGGGCTTTCAGGTATACCTGAGGATCCTCTTGCCCCATCAGGGTGGACTATGGTTAGCTCCAGGGGGGCCTGGGAGTATCTGGAATGACTTAGAAGTACCAGTGAGGTTAGGCAGAGTGACTGGGTAGTTAGCATGTGAAATCCAGACTGTTGGACATTCTGCTGACAAATCTTACACAACCCTCTAGTAGACTATACAATCTCAAGAACTCTTGGTTGTACTTGATTGTAAACTCCTGGTATGCTTAACTGGATACTCAATAGTACATTCTCAAGTACTCTTAATTGTGCTTGATTGCCAAATCCCAGACTGCTAGACTTGATGCTCTCTAGTATGTTTCCAAACAGTCCTAATTGTGCTTGATTTCACACTTCCAGCCAGCTTCATGTCATACTCCCAACTATCCTCCAACATATATTTTGAATTTTTCTCTGTTGCAAACTCTCCAACTACTTCAACATATACTTCCAAGCATATGTGTAAGAGTCAGAATGCTCCAATTCACACATGACTAAATGCTCCCAACTGTACTGCATCTTATTCGATGCTGCGACTTGCTGAGTTGCAGTTACAACATTCCAAGTGGCATGTGGCAAGGGGTGTATGGTAGGTAGTATGTAGTTGGTAGAATTTAGTTTGTAGCAGGTGGTGTATGGTAGTAGGTAGTCTAAATTCTGATGTTGGTCAATATGATAGTTAAGACCTTATCTTGAGTATGTCTACCTCAACAGTATCTCATACTCACTAATGATTATGCTTGTAACATTTTCAGCCTTTGATTCTTCAAGAATGGTGGATAATTGGATCTTGGGGAGAGCAGTCTTCCCACTCAGATTTTGCAGGAATATATGCAATTCACTTCCCATTGAATTTTGGCAGAAATGTGCAAATTGAGTCCAGGACTGATAGTGTTGTTGGCAATGGCAAAGTCAAAGATAGTTGAGATGGGGAGAGCACTAGAAGCACTTGGTCAAGTAGGTTGGCTATGTCATTGCCATCATCAATGTTAAAGTTTTCACAGTCTTAGAGCCATTCATTGGTGCAAGCATCCAGTGATAAATTATTCTCCATCAAATCCAGAGCTCTTCCAAACACGGATCTCCCAAGCATGGCACATTCAAGTATAACTCCAGCAAGAAAAATGACCTTATGCCACAGATAACTTGTAGAGAAGTTGGTGTTGGGATGGTACCTCATAGCATAATTGACCAGTAGTACTCTGAGGTCTTATGGATTGACTTGTTGACTAGATTTCTATAATACAAATGCAATTGTGTGTACTTGATAGTATCGATAATATACATCATACTGCGTTGCAAACTTGTAACCAGCCTGCCGAAGATTCTTCATCGCACATATCCACAGCACCAAATCCACCATATTGCATGCTTCGAAGTATACTCTGAAGTACACTCCAAATTGTGCTCAATCGGGGAATGTCATACTGCATGACTGTACACTGCCAATTGCTCACGATGGTGCGCTCCCAGGCTGCGTGACTTATCCTCCCAAGTAAGCTCTCACGATGCTTCCAAGTTCACTCCAAGTGCACACCCAAGCACACCTCCCAGATCATTCTCATGTACATGTTTGAGTATGCACTCAAGCATGCTCCTGAGCATACTCTTGAGTACACTCCTGATTGCTCTTGATAACACAATCCCAGCTTGCTCGACTTACATGCTTGTGTCAGATCTTGAGATGCTCCCATCTGAACTCCGAGTACATTCCCAAGTACCCCTTATAGTATGTTTTCAGGTACACTCCCGGGCATGCTGTCAAGGACACTTCCAAGTACCCCTTCAAGTATATTCTCAAGTACATGCCTGGGCATGATGTCAAGGTTGCTCCCAATTGAACAAGATGGCACGCTCCCATCCTGCTTGATTGATGCTCTCCAGTACACTTTCAAAATGCTCCCAACCTCACTGTTAGTACATTCCCAAGTTAACTGCAGAGTCCATTCCAAGTACACCTTGAAGTACATTGCCAAGTACCCTTGCGAGAACGTTCCCAAGTACACCTTCATGTATGTTCTCAAGTACACTCCACCGCATGCTCTCAAGGACGCTCCCAATTGCACTCAATGGCACACTCCCAGCTTGCTTGACTCTATGCTCTCAAGTTAGCTCTCAAGACTGTCTGAAGCACACTCCTGAGCATGCTCGCAATGACACCCACAATTCCACTCGATGACACACTCCCAGTCTACTTGGCTCTATGCTCTTAGATACACTGTTTAGAGACAATACACTGCCAATCTGCCATAACTATATGCTCCCATGTATGCTCCGGCATGCTCGATTTAGATTCTTGCTGAGTTGGAGATGCCTGGCACTGGGAGGCGTGGAGTAGGTGGCTTATGGTGAGCTGTGATTGGCAGGTGGCATGTGGCATGTAGCGTGTGGCATATGGCAGGCACCATAAAGTTGCTGAAATCATGAGGTCAGTCAATATCATAGCCCAAACCAGATCCTCACCATTGCCCCAATGATGACCGCTCATGATACCTCACATTCATGGAGTTGACAATTGTGGCCATATATTCTGCCAAACAGCAGGATAATTGGATCATGGGGAAAGCAGATCACCAACTCAGATTTTGCAATAGAATCTGCTGCCAACTTGACATTGATTGTGGGTGTATTTGTGATAACTGTTACCAGGGCTGATGGTGATGATGGTGGTTGTGATGACTGCAATGGTGATCATGGTGATGGTTATGATAGCGACTGTGATGATAGCAATCATGATGATAGCAAGTGTGACAATGGTGATGGTAATGATAAAGATTGTAATTATGGCAATGGTGATGGTGACAATGGTGATGATGGCAATGGTGATAATGGCAATGGTGATAATGGCAATGGTGATAATGGCAATGGTGATAATGGCAACGGTGATGATGGCAATGGTGATGATGTCAATGGTGATGATGGCAATGGTCTTGCTGATGGTGATTATAGAACCCAAATCACTTTGGTAAGTAGGTTGGCTATGTCAAAATCAGTAACAAAGCTTCCACATACTTAGTGCTTTCTATTGGCCAAAGCTTCCATACACTCTAAGCTTTTCATCAGTCATACTTTCCCACAGAAATTCCTTGTCCATCTGAAGTGTGGCTTTCTCAATCATGGCTCTCTCAAGTGGTCTCTCAAATACGCTATCAAGCAGGCTATCAAGCTGGCTGCCAAGTACGCTGTCAAGCACCAGCAGCCTGTACTGGGGACTTGCAGCTACGGTGTGTACAGTACTGGTATAATAGTGAAGACACCAGGCAGCAATGACAGGTATAAGTCCATTTCTGGGCACCAACCATTTACAGATTCGAAGACCCATGCACACATCTCGATACGCTGTGTCTGTGTGGGTGTACATGCAGCACAGCCTATAGTCAATTTGCACTGTTGCCAATGTCTCCCAAGCAGACTCTCAATAAGACTCTCATGTGGGCTCTCAAGTAGGCTCTCAAGTAGACTCTCAAGTGACCATTCAAGCATACTATGAAAAACTGTAGAGTACCAGCAACATCAGCAAAAAATGAAATGGCATTCTCAGTATTCTGAGCATTTTGAAATTCAAGTTCGCCGTTTCTCAATTATGCAGTGTACTCTAGCTAGAAATATACTCAGTAAAATTGTTTTCATATCTTTGCAGGATTTTCAAACTTGGTATAGTATTCCCAAAGGGGTATAGCTTAGTCTATTACATTGTTTAATAGTTGAAAGTTAGTCTATTTTTAAAAATGAAATATGTAATAGACGTACTATTGCTTGCTTAGTAATATTATGAAACTTTTGGTTTATATACCTTCATGACAAATCATAATGAAACTAACCATATTTGGAATACCTCCAGCTATAATCAACAAATAACTGAATATCTTTAATAATATTTCCTATTTGAGTTAGTTTGTTTTTGATTTGTCATTTCGAAA
>Ga0307512_10001890_pt1 | contig 27988 bp, 32 predicted proteins | sample 14_EM_MG_FD_200267 | JGI IMG/M metagenome (GOLD analysis project Ga0307512, IMG submission 200267) | Populus trichocarpa ectomycorrhiza microbial communities from riparian zone in the Pacific Northwest, United States - 14_EM | ecosystem: Host-associated > Plants > Roots > Unclassified | place... | reverse complement strand
CACGACCGAGGTAGAAAAAAACTTTCGGCGGTGGGGGTTGCACGCGTATGGCTTGGCTGGGAGTCGTTCTATCAGTTGTCTTCCGATGACGGCTTTGTGCCACCCGTGGTTCGATGTTTTCATTGATACCCGTACGAAGGAAAAAATTTCGTGGTAACGCTAAGCCGTCCGCGGCTAAGGAGGCCTTGACGCCGCCGTGTGGAACTCATTTGCCCCCCAAGCCGGCTGTAAGCCGCAGCGGAAATATCATATTCCATGCGGTGGTAATGAGACCGAGGTGGCACACACAAACTCGGGAACACGACACGGAGCGTGCCGGATACATGGAGGCGAGGGGCTCGAGTCATCAAAGTAAGCTACGAGAAAACCATACGACGGCCGCACGGACAGACGTAGATGAGGTATTTTCTGCACGTGTTGGTTAATTCCAGGTCCTGGACAATCTTGGGTGACATGAGGAACAGCCGAGGAAGGGGCCCTCACGATCGAGACATCCCTGTTATAGTGTAAATCAAGTTAGATAGCCTCTCGTCTCAAATCGGGGTCGAGTGGATTTGGAAGCATGTAGCGAGCATTGAGAAGGTCCGGAAACGGTAAGGACTAGACCATCAATCAGGAGACTACATCACGCGAACATGAGGTAGGGATTCGGAAGCCGGACCTTCCAGTGCGATGACATGGGAGGTCCGTCGCAGGTTGGGGAAGGGACCCATTCAGGAAGGCAGCCAATCGATGGATGAATGAAGGACAACAAACCGTGTGCGCAGCCCTCGAGCCTGATGCAGGCAGTATAAAGTGGGGTGACAACCTGTCTTCGGCGTGTAGAACCTGAACGTTGGCGGAAAGTACGAAGAGGGGGCGAGATAAAGCTGGGCGCAAGCTTATCATTATGAGGTCCGAGATTTGCACACACCACCCCTACAGGAAGATGAACGAAGGCTATTATTATAACGAAACTTCAGGATGCGATCGGGTGAAGTTGGATGAATGATCTAGGCCAGGGGATCGTCGTATGCACCTTCTTGCGTGCAAGGAACGAGGGTGCACTGGCAGGAAGTTGAATGGAAGAGAAACAGGTGTGCGTTATCGCGGTGATGGGAAATATTTGGGGGGAAGGGGAGGCAAGTTGGGAAAAAAAGGGTGCGTTGCGTGTAAACGAAAGACGGACGCGCGAGTCAGGAACTGAGAGAAGCCGATCAAAATTCGGAGAAATAGATGCTGCCAAGGGTTACTCTAAACCCAACAGCCAAATTACACAGGTCAGGTCTTGCAACAAAGGCCAAGACGACTCGGAGGCCGATCCCCCATTTGCCAAGAGAATCGAGAGGACTCTTATCGAGTGGTACTACCAGTAGGGCATGCACGGGACCCATTGAAGGCCAAGGCGATGGCTCGCCTCGATTCAGCTGCGCTACTACGAGCTTGCAGTGGCCTTGTATCGGTAGGAATAACAAATGTGGGCGTTGCGGAGGGCCTTTATTGATGAGGAAAGGGCATGAAGAGCGAAACAGGGTCGCGGCGCAGAAGCGTCGTTACCTACTTATTATGGCCGCAGGGAACAGATCAGTGAAACGCTACGGTGTGAACCCAAACCACCAACTGGCGTACGATACAGTCGATTGCTGGCGGCAAGCTGAACGACATACAGACACACACACTGCACACGATCGGCTTACTGCCTCAGCTGACTGTCAACGACAGAAAGCCACGTCTTTCGCACAATCAGGTAAAAGTGGGAGGGATGTTTTCTCGTCATTATCTCGCGCTAATGTCGCCTTTAGGTCAACTTGCCGTACATATGCGTGTTGCTCTACTAGGTAAGGCCCCCAGTACCGTGGCCCTGACTCGGATGCCAGCACTCGGCATGCAATCAGTCACAACATGTGCGCCAGGGTCCAGTCCGACCACGATCTCCGCTCCCAAATCCATCAACAGGATGGCCTCGAATTCATGAAATGCTCGATAAAGAATACGCTAACCGTTGGCGATCAACATATTTCATTATGTGATCCTCTCCCAGTAAATCGGTACAGCACTTTTCCCACATAGCCTTGGCTGTGTGCCAGTGTCTGGTGATCGTGGTCAGTTGGGTTCATCACCCAGGCCGCGTTGTAGTAGAGATCCATTGCATGCCCGCATCTATATAAGATGCGGGACAACTCGTCTCTCCAGTCAGTCTTCAACCAGTCCTCTTGGACACAACCAGCCAGCCAACATCGTCTCTCTCACCTGACTCGATAGAAGATCGCCTTTCAAGTTCGTGCAACTGCGCCCGGCCCGAGAAGGAGAAGACAAAGAAAAAGGGGAAAGAAGACAAGTCTTTTCGCCGCTTACTTTACTTTACACCTCTGTGAGTGTTGTCAGGTGGCTCGAATGCGGATCGCCGTCGCTGACCGATAGTGTGGGGATGTTCAGGTTCCGCCATGGATTTGATGCAGTCATTTGACGCCATCCTGTTTCCGGCAGACGGGCGCCCGCCTCACGTCGTGTCGCTTATGACAAGCCCAGCGTCTTTCTCGAACCCCCATGCACCGGCGCAGACGAGCGCGGCGCGCGTCCCACATCCAGAGGTACACATGGAATACATCGCCGAAGACCCCAATTTGCGGGCCTGGCATTTTCAGGTGTGTTGTGCGCTTTTTTCTGTTGCAACAAGCCGCGTTCGTCACCATGCTCCATCGATACGATACGTCTCTAATCTCATCCCATTCGCCCTCTCGCTCTACTTAGTCTGCTGGCACCCACCGCACAAGGTAACTGACAATGCCTTTGATTTTTCGTTATAGTTCGTTGAGGCGCTCGACATGATGAACAAAAAGTTCGCAAATCCGTACATCATTTACTATCCTGTCGTCTCGCGGGATGGCATGCCCTTCCCCGTGAACCGCACCGTGCGTGACATCCAGGAGGAGGTGAACAAGGGTCGGCGACTGCCCGAGGAGCAGCTCTGGCGCGGGAACCTTGTCGCGGCCAAGTTCACCGACGACCACTTCACGCAGATGATCGACGCTTCCATGGCGGACTTTCCCATCCTCAAGAACTTCCTTGGCACCCACGCCTCTCCGTGCAGCAACGGCGGCAGCAACACCAACGGTGGTGGGGGTAGTAGCAGCAGCGCAGTGCAGACGCCGCACCCGGCGCACCCTTCCCCACCATCCCTACATGCCACAGCCACAGCCGCTGTCTCTGCCCCGCTCCCCCCGCACTACCCTGCGGCCCGTCAGATGTATTTCACAGAGCAACAGCAGCCCCAGCCCATCGGCCCCATCCCACAAGCAACGGCTTACGAGCGCGAGCCGTCGACACATGTGCACGTTCACCCGCATGTACAGACCCACTCTCACGCCCACGGCATCCCCATGACTATGCCAGCGCCTCGCCGCTCGCCCAAAAATGGTGCTGAGCACCAGCACCAACAACATCAGCATCAGCACCAGCACCAGCAGCACCAACATCAACATCAGCATCAGTACCCGCACCAGCATCAGCCGCCAATGGAGATGTGACCTCCCTAGTTCTTCGAGGCTCTTCTTTACCGTCCTCCTTTCCCTGTACGGGTGAGTTTTTCCACCTCCGATGATTGCCGTTGTCCTCTCGCTTACTAGCATCCCGCCCCGACAAAAATTTGCACCTGGCCCTTAGGTTCATTTCTATCGACCTCCGTGACATCTGTGTCTGTGTCTGTCTATGTTGTCCTCACATGTTGTTGCTTCTTGTGAGTGTGGTTTGTGTGTGGGTGTATCATTATTCCGGACCTTGCGCTTGTTTATGTCGGGGAAGATCAGAGGGGTAAACGATTCCTACTTGACAGGCTTCTGCGCGTTGGTTCGTTTATGCTACGTGTAACGTTTTTGGATTTCACGGACCATGCCATACAGTACGTACTGATATTATGATTTTTCCCTCAGCCGGGCGACCGGTCAAAGGGAAGCAAAAAGTAATTTAGGTTAATAGTCAGAGTCCTCTTGTTCTTTTTTTATTGTCGTATAGCACACATGGGACGGATCTATATTGTAACTTATCAAACTAGTACCCGGACTTGTTCATATGACCTTCTTCGGATTTGGGCATGTGTCTTGCCCGCCAAGCGTTCGTCAGTCCGTTAAAGTCGCGCTCAAGGTCGGCCAAGGACAGGACAAAGACCAGGATCAAAAAATGTTTGCCCACCTGACCCTGACTCGGGACGATCCTGCCGTTCGTAGCAGACGGCCAAGTCATCTAAAAAATCACGCGATCTCACTCCTGGCGCTCGGATCGCTCGCTCAGAGTTTGAGGCAGGGGTCTACAATTGCGTACAGAAGGATAAAAAATATGCTTTTGATTTCGTTAGAGTCCCTCGTACCTAACTTTATTCATACCCGAGTCCTAGATTTGCCGAAGCATGACGTTGCATTGGTATGCTGAACGCCCGGCGGGTGAATCATCCGATAGTAAGCTGCTGGTGGGAAACTGTTTCACGCGTCGGATCTTACAAAGCGGCCCCGCACTCGTGTCATCTTTTTTTTTGATTGTCACTCATCTCCAGCACCACCCAGCACCATCTTGTAGGCGCGTAGGTCGAGGGCGCAAGACGGTGCGTAGGTCCGTGGGATCAAGGGAGTTCGGACCTGGCACGCATCGCAGGTGCATACGTAGTGCATCAGCTTCGGGTGCGCCGAATGAGTTCTTGATCATCATATGAACACCCACACGCAGTTCGCGTCAGGATCTGAGCCTACGGCTGAAATGGTGTCGTAATTTTCACTCATCCGGGGGGGGGCAAGGGTCCAGCAAGTGGGAATGATAATGATGATAGATCGAGCGCAGGGGTTTGATAAGGGTTTGTAAAGCACGGGGCGCTGGTGGGTAGACTAAACCAGTCAGTACTGTATGTGTAGTAAACCGTATAACAATGTCATCAAATTCACCAAAAACAAAATAAAATAAAACCAATTTTTACTCGAAACTGGTACCCACCGCAAAACAAGAAAAACCCGCTACCACGGTGGATCCAGATTTAGACAGCATGGAAGTGCAGGACGAACATGCGTGTCGAGGAGTAGAGTGAGGATGAGATCAAAGCTCTTCGTGTGTCTTTTCGCTAGATTTCGCATCTAGGTCTGGCTCGACCTCCACCCCTTTCGCCTGGGCCTCAGCCTCGTTCCCTTGTGCTTGTGCGGCAGCAGCAGCAGCGGAAGCGGCAGGATGGTCCGGTGACAGAACGTCACCGCTGAGGCCCCACCGCGCGTTCTGCTCTGTGTCCTTCTTCGGGTCGCAGTGCACCGGCAGAGGGCTCGACGGGTCGATTGGTGGGTGGCTCACGCGGCCTACCTTGACATACGAGTTGTGATCGCGAAAGAACTGTTTCCAATGTTCCACGCTCTGGGAGTAACGCCATCAACTGATGTCTTTTTCCCCTCCCTCCCATGCACCCACCAGACGTCCGTCCTGGATGGAGGAAGAGGAGGACGTAAAGACGGCAGGAAAACATACCGCGATCTCGCTCTCAGAGAGCCCACGCAGGTCATGCGTGCGGTGTTCCTTGAAGCATCCCGTCCCGAACGCGCGCGCGGCATCCACGCCTGCCCTATCATGACATATGCCCCACGTCAGCTTGTCAAGCCAGTCAGGAAAGAGAGCACGGGATTGGGGGGGAGCCCCTTCTCCCCATTTATGTATACACCGTTCGGAGACGGCGGACTGGAATGTGGGTGGAGCACGACGTACATGAGTGCATAGGACCCACCCGGACCATAAACTCGGCGATTACTCGACACGTCATAAACGTCTCCATCGATCTAAACGATCAGTCAGTCAACCCTGGACGCGACGTAGGGCAGGGCAGCTCCCTAACACCCCCACCATACAGAATACAACACAACAACACAGAGAGAAAGCGAAAAAAGAACCCAAGGCAAACACGCACCGCGAGATAAATCGGCCTGTCGGGTTCACCCCCATCAAACGTCCCTAAAAGCCTCTCCGAAAACAGCCGCTGCTGCACCGGCCACAACTTGCGCACGCTCGCCCACGCACCATCGCCACGACCCCACATACATTCTCCAGTGACGAATTTTCCGGCGAGCAACACGCCGAGCGCGACCCACATCAGGAACTTGAGCAAGCCCAATATCCCGATCTCCTTCTCGGCCGTCGGATCCGGTTCTGCCGGGGGAGGATTCGGGTCGCCGCGCGCGATGGCAGCTTGGCGCGCGTCTTCGCGCTCGCGCCACTCGGCGTGAAGTCTCGCTTGTTCGTCGCGGTATGCCTTGTATCTGAGAAAGGAAATACGCATACATTATTGTCAATATTGTTGTTGTTGTTGTTGTTTAGTGTCATGGCACGGTAGTGAATGGTTGATGGTGATGAGAGGTTCTTGGCCTGGGAAAGATACAGAGAACTCACGCAAGGAAAGGCCGGTTTGCGCGTTTTGTTGAGACCATGCGGTTTGGGATGGCAGGGTCTGGGACTTTTGGCTCTTCATCCCTAAAGTTAGGATCGGGCCTACCCTCCATATTTGCTAACCAAGACATGACGATGTAGTCGTTACACAGAGTTGACGAGTAAAGCTTAGCGGCAAGGTCACGTGCGTTATTGTGTAGCCACAGCCTTACTTTTGCAGCTTTTGTCATGCTTAGCGCTCAGCACTCATGCTCAAAGAAAAGACCGGTGCGGTAAATATTACAAGGCAAAATGGAGCATCTGTTCATTAGGTGAATAGGCCGCTCCCCTGCCCCCTCGGAGAGGACGGCGACGGGTGGATAAGCTATTAGAGGTACGAGGTACGGTTACGGTTACGGATAGATGGTACAGAGACATAGGACTCGATGGAAAAAGAACAAAAGGAAAAAAAAAAAAGTAGACTTGCTAGTTCTTGCTGGTTCACAGAGGGAAAAGAAAGCAACAACATGAATGAAGAAGGAAAGGATGAGGGGAAAAGAGAAACGATACATGCCCGTGAGTAGTAGTAATACCGTGAGAGATTAAACGACAGGGGAAAAGGAAATGGTGCAGACGAGATGGGTTGGATATCACCACGGCAGGCATGTGTTGCTCGGGACTACGTGGAAAAAAAAAAAAAAAAAAACCAAACTGAACGGAAAGAGAAAAAGTAAAAGGACATGAGAAGGACAAAGTCCACCGAGCGCTGCCGAGGTGACTGCAGGAGAAGAGCCGAGCAAAGGAGGGAGAGTGGGGCTGTACAAGCCGGCCGATGATGGTGATTACTGACTAGATTTGCAGTGCGATGCGTGCGGTTTCCATTATTTTGAAGGGCGGAATGCGATTTGCGAAGAATGCCGAAATGCGGGAATCGAGGCTGAGGCGAAACAAGAAAGACTGGGTGAAAAACGAAGTAAAGGAGCGAGGAAAAGGCAGTGATGGGAGAGCTGGCTCCATCACGAGTCATTCCACGCGCGGCGACTAGCTTCTCGATCCCGATCCCCACTTCCCGCACCCGTGCGTGGCCGCGATTCTTGTGCTGCAACCGCACCCTTCTGTGACACCGTCACATACGCGCCTCCGACCTCCTGACCGCTGTCCAACCCAGGTGGCACTGTTGGACCTGTACTACTTAGGTACTGCACGTCGTTGTCCAAAAAGTCGAAATCATCGTTTTGACTCCGGAGGGCCAAGAACCGCGGCGTTTTTGTGAACTGTGAAATGAAAACAAACAGTTGGTGAGTCGAAAGCGCGTGGATATGAAAGCGGGTATCAATATACCTTGGGCACAGAATCAGTGGCCATGAGCCGGAAGACGTGCGTTTGTATGCGCTCATATAACCGGATCATCATCGATAACTGTGTCGCATTGAACGAGCTCAGCTGTTCAGCCTCGAGACGGCCCTGGAATGGCGTGCCCGATAGACTCTGCATGACCTCACTCAGATATGCCGACAGTTCGTTGCGTAGTCCATGGTCAATGTTCAGCTCGGACTGGCTACTTGGGGCAAGGTACGTCGTATAGATCGCATACGCTTGCTGAATGAGCGACTCGTGGTGCTGCTCCATCGCCTGCTGGCCAGGTGTGTGGCTCTTAGGGCCTCCGGGACCACCACGCTCTGGTGGGGCCCGTTGGAAGGCAGCACTAGTGGCACTCGAGGTGATGTTGAACTTGCGTTTGAAGTCTTGAACTTCCAGCCAGAACGCAAGATTCTCTTCGCAAAAGTTGTCCCGTAAGAAATCACGAAAGAGATGGCAGAGTGTTGGGTTGTCGATGATGAACTGTAGGCGCTCCGTGTTGCTCTCCTTTATCCGTCTGTCCCCTGCACTTTCAGCGGCGAAACCTGCGTTGAGCTTCTCGGCGAGTGATATCCGCCTATGGATCTTGGCATCGGAGGATGACATTGGCTTGGCGGTGCTATCCTTGTCGAGGGAAGGACGCTCGACAGTACTGAGGTTGGCCGTTGAACTATTGGGCGAGTCCCTCATGGCAGCACCTCGGGAGATGTCCCAGCGGGCGGTTCGTACGCCTTCTTCCGTAATCCGGTAGATCGCTTTGGCGGTGCATCGAAATTCGCCCGTTTGCTAAAGAAAAGATGGGAAAAAAGATGGTCACAGGTCCGTCCAGAAATGGAAGAAAATGGCATATGGAGAGACGTACGCTAACAGGGGAATTGCCACCAGGCGCCGAACCACGAACGGTGAAAATGATGGCGGAATCGTTATTCTTGCGCCTGTCGCTGACAAGGGCGATGAGGCCGAAACGAACAAACTGCGCAGCCATCTCCGCGGCTTCCTCGCGACCGACAACGGAGGTAAAATCGCAGAGCCACTCGAGGGCGGCGAGGGCGGCAAAACAGTAGCGTTGGGTGACGGTATGTGACCTTGAAGAAGAACTTGACGGCTGGCGATCTGAAATGTCCATGAGCTGGATGCCCTTGGCACGCTCGTGATAAGCGGCTGTAGGATCGAGGTTCTGGTTTGTTGGTGAGGGGTAGTTTGACTGACGGCCTACGAAGCGACGGAATAGGGCGGTGATGACGGATTGGGAGACAATGATCTCATCGTCGACAGAACGACGTTCGAGATGAAGGAGCTTCATGCAAATTGGTTGCGTGGCAAAGACGTGGGCCAGATGGTCGCCATTGATGCCGTTGCGACTGATGAAACGTTCGAGGACATGGAGACCCTTGGGGGTGAGAACGTAGACGCCACGATCCTTGAAGAGATTTGAGGATGGGTCAGCTGCATTCTCGATGAGTCGAGCATCCATGAAGTGTTGTGACATTGCTTTTGCCATATCGCGAGTCATCGAGAAGGTCGTTGTCGTTGTCGTCGTGATTACTCGTGAGGGTTCTCTGGGGTCTGGCCCACGATTTGATTGTGAGAACTTGAGAGATGCAAGATTGGCGGCGGCTTCATCACTAGAGGGGCAATGAAAAAGGAGGTAGGTAAGAGAGGTGTCTGGGGGGAGGTGGAGGAAATGAGGAAAACGAGGCAGACGCACGTGGTGAAAGAATTTGGGAAGGATCGAAAGAATTGCTTGTGGGTTATGAGTTGTAACGAAACGATGAGAGTCGCAAAGAGATCGAGGGTGTCCTGGGGAGAGGTGGGAGAGCATACGGTAAGAGAGGGAATGGGGAAAGGGAGGAAAACGTGCCTTTAGGAAAGGGCGCCCTCGCTTTGTGGTCTTCATCATATGGGAGGAGGAGGCCTGAGGATCTTGTTGCATGGTGGTCGAGAGGGGAGAGCGGGAGAGGGGCCGGGGGGGTGGAGGTGGAGCAGGGAAGGAAACGAGGAGATGATGGGATGGAAGAAGAGAAAAAGGGAGAAGGGGGGAAAGGATCAGAGAGGAGGAGAGAAGGAGTTTGTCGGGGAGGGGGGCGCTGGCGCTGTTTGATGATGAGATGAGGGTGCCTTTGTGTGTTGTGGTGCGTTGCTAACCGCGTAGGGGGTCTCAAACCCTAACCATAATCACTTTCTCTCTCCCGTTCGTTTCCCGGTCGGCCTCATTCTTATTCCCCCCTCCCGACCCTCGGCCGTCATCCCAACGCGATGGCAACTTGATTGATTCCAACTGACACCCCAGCTCCTACCGTACCACTCTCCCACTGTGCCATCTGCATCTTTTTTTTTTATTTGACAGTGTGTGAGATATGACATGCCGGCAACATACGTGTAGTGCACCGTCATCTATCTTTACTTTCTCTCTCCATGTCATTTTTTATTTCGATATTTGCGACGTCTCTAATGTTGTATGCGCATTACTCACCCTCTAAGCGTGTTGTATCCTACTCTGTGCGCAAACCCACGAAACTCGACCTGGCCAAAACACGAGCGCCCCCGACCCGTCGCCACCTCGTGTTTAATTAATCTGTCTCGTGCCGATCTCGCTTGTCCACCTTGGCGCACAACACACGATTACAGTATGCCTCTTGCTCTCTTGGTCAAGAGCGAAGGAAATAAAAATCCCTCGAAAAATCGGTACCGCATTCTGCGGTGCGCTTACCCATGGACAAAAAGTGCGACAGGAACAATACGCACGCCACTGGCCCCCTTTTGTGTACGGGTTCCCCAATCCAGTTGCAGAGAGGACTGAACGCCTGTTGTTGCCTACCTCGCTGCCGCATGCAGGCTCCTATTATTAATACACTAGTCAGTTTCCCGAAAAAAGGGCCCCGCCTGAGTTGACAAATGCCCCGATGTCCCGAGCTCAGGCCCCTCGCATAAAACACACGAGGCGCCCACACCTCCCGTTGTCATTGTTCTCTTTTATGTTGCGTGTTGTCTTTGCGTTGCATTGCGTTGCCCGTCGTGCCTGCCGGCCTGTCACGCGTGCGTCCCGAATTCAAAAAGCGCCAAGACAAACAAATGTATATGTGTCAATTGGTTGGTTCTTCTTCCTTCTCCGGCGGGCGCAGCCCCACATCCATATATGGCATGCGCTTGCCCCCATTTGGCCTTTCAGCATCTCGGCGTCTAAAAACGGGTCTGACGGTCCTGTCCTCCTGCTCTTACCCACATCCCCCTTCTCCGTTACTTTCATCTTCCCACTCTACAGTACACAGTCGAACCCAGACTTGTGGCACAACCGGAGATCGGGACGTCTTGCTTGCCGGACTAACCAGCGCTGCATCAACGCCAGGGGCAAGAATGAAGGAATAGTCGATCGATGTGAAAACCCGACACGTGTACTGCAATCCGCCTTTACTCTAAATTAGTCGCGCGTTATCGCCACCATGCCCGAACCCCTCTTGCCTGCTCCTTTTTTGTATTATCCTTTTGTCAGCCTTCCTGTGCGCACTACTGTGTGTAATGCGATCTACCGTTCATCGGGAAGCTAGCACATGCTGAGGTGCCATATTTATTTTTCCTCCCTTTGATCGCCACAATGAAACGACACAAAGGCGGGCATTTACTTGTCACATTTGGGTTGGAAGAAATATTGGTGCTGCGGCTGTGACCGGGAAAAAAAAAACAGAGTGAGAGGGGCCTGCTGGAGCAACGAACTGCTGCCACGTAGCGAACACCCACCGGCAAGGGTCCCGTAATCCCCTCCCTCGTCGCGAGGTAGCGCCCGCAATTGCGGCAAAGTCGGACGAGATGGAGCAAACTCCGTATGGCGTGCGGTACCACATACTACACGGTGCAGCACCTCCATCTCGCTCGCTCTGTCGATGGCGGCCGCCTAGCACTTCAGGTCGCGACTATCACGTCATCTCTTTGATAACGAGCAGGTCCCCCCCCGATCAGGCGTCCTAGGAGATGACTGACTCACGGTAAAGCGATCGGTGCATCACGATGAGTCGATGACACCGAGCTTGGGATTATACTGTATGATGTGGTACAATACGACACATTCTTACACATTCCTCTTTCTTTACACTAACACTCTTCTCGGACACATACACGCACACACTCCCTCTCATGTCCCATACTGTATACTGAGTCGGGGAAGGAAATGGTCCTAATATTTGGTGCCTGATCCTTTCGCCCGGCGCTCGCAAATTCCATATTGCCACACTACAATTCTCTGGAAGTGAGATAAGAAGGCAGCAAGGGATGGATCAGTCAATGATCCAAACGTTTCAAACAAGGCGCCCAGAGCGTTGTGGGCCAGTGTGATCGTATTTCGTTGATGGTGCGAATGTTTTCAACATTTGGTTGGCATCGGCATCAAACCATCAAGTATCAGGGTCGAGCGGTGGCCCTTGAATGAACTGACTCGGACGCACGTGCGCACTAGGGGTGGGACGTCCCTTATGAGACTAATCATTACTGTACGAAATTGGGAGTAACAGAAGTGGGAGACGCGCGCAGTTGTTGTTGTGGCGCGCGTCAATTCGCTTCGGAGGTGAAATTGGTGAAACGCCCGTGCTTGACGGAATGAAACGTCGAATCCGCGAATGAGTGTCAATGGAACTAGTATGATGCTGTCCCTGGTCATGCTACTCCGCTCTTGCCCAAAGGTGCTCAGAAGAAGCCCACAAAATCGGAGGGAGTGTCGGCCGATGAAGGGGTTCTCGTAATTTTTCTTGTCCCTGTTTCGTTTTTTTTTAGTCGCTAATTGGTACGATGATACTGTATGATCTGATTCGATTAGATTTACGTTACTGTGCCACTGTATGTATATTACTTTCAAGTTGCGGTACAGTATGGAACTGGAGGTGACCTGTGAGTTCTTCCTCTATCGATGGTAACCGATAATAATTGAATCAGGCCTGATAATCAGGGAGGGTGGGTTCGAGATTTAAACGATACATTAGTATGATGCGCAATTGAACACGCATTGGACGAAGGATGACGAGATGATGGTTACGATGATGACGATTGAATAACTCGGAGATGCTACATGACATGCAAGGACGCGAGTTGCGCGCTGGCCGTTTTGTAAGCATCACGGGTTTTTTCTGCAAATTTTTTTAAAACCTCCTTCATGGGCTGCGGATGTAAGCTGGTCTTTGATGGGCGCTCATCGAAATACAGTAGTTAGTTCAGACCAAGGCACACGACAACATTAGTGAATGTCTCATCCTCCACAGACGAGCTGCCGCCGGGAGGTGGCGTCACGATGCCACCTGAAACTGTACAGTACTGTACTGATGACCCTCGTTTACATGTGCCACAGCTGATACAGTACTGGATGGCATACTAAATTCGAACGAAACATGCGAAACATTCCGATTTTACAGGATGCGACAGACGGAAGATATTTTTTTGCAATCGAAACGAGGAGGCAAGACCAAGGCTCAGTTAGCTCCACGGCACCGAACCCCGAACCTGCGTACGCAACGCAACGTAGCTTTGCTGTTTAAGGGCGTGAAATTCAGGGGGCGGGTCCAGATCCACGATCGAAATGTGGGATGCCATCTGTTGATCCGCCTCCGCCACGACTTCGACACAAGTTCTTTGAAGCTCTGTAGGGTCTGGAGGTAGATCTAGTCCGAGAGGTGAAATCCACAACATAAGCACGTTTATCCCATTCTGCTCCGAATCGTTGAGAGAGCCCTCTCGCCCACATTCCACATAAAATGAAAAAAAAATTCATTTTTTTCAAAGTCAGCACAGCCGGCGTTTGCTGCTTGTTCTACCCCCATCTGAGCCGCCTGGAGCGTCGAGGACCATCGGTCGCTCTTACAACGCCGTGGTCTCGTAGTAATGCTGTGTATACAGTATCAAACTCACAGATGCAGCATATGAAAGAACCCCTAAAGGATAGTGCGGGCGGTGCTACTGTACACTGTAATAGTTGTAACGCAACGCAGGAAGGAGAACCAAACTGCGTCGCAGTTACTGTATCCCCTTTTGTCAGGGCTGTTTTTACTGCGCGCTCGCACCACCATTTCCAGACGGGGCTGTTCGGTCCCGCTCGCTTTTGCCAAGCCTCGAATCAGCAAATTGCGCAAGCATTGCATTACTGTACTGTGCTGTACATAGGACAGGCACAGACAAGTTGATGAGACTAAAAAGGAACGAGCCGTAGGTGGGGAGTTCAATTCAGTTACGCTGTACTGTATGCCAGTTGTACACTTCGCCGCGGCGATGGTCGGATATTTCGGTTAAATGGTTCACCAAGCTACAGCAGCATATTTGCAGAACAAATTTATTGTGAAGTCACTGGCAGCTTTCACTGGTGCACCAGAGCCGACATGACCCACGTTATGTTTATTTCTTGATTTTTCGTTTTACTCGGTCCGAGTCCTTTCGTTTCGTTTCACTTCATTTCAAATTTGCTCCCCCGAGCGCTTGATGTGGGCAGTCATTCTGCCGGTTCCTGAAGCTGACTCGGAAATAGACATGCCAGCGGATGTGCATGCGGGTGTGTGAGAGGGACGGGGTCCACCTCAAACGCCCCGAAAACGTGCACGGGCGGTCGCGCTCATACATACACCATCACTTTCGCCACCAACAAACAGAGTAGCACCGCAGTTTCCCCACACAGCACCCCTCAAAACACCTTAATATACCCATATAGAATATGGGCAGCGGCCACGGACACGTTGCAAACGTAACTTGCGACTAGAACGGGTAGCGGAGCCATTACTGGTAAGCTACAAGCGATGCAGGGTAGCGGTGCGTGTGTTGTGTGTGTCTCCTCGAGTACATACAACTTATGTACGACTTTTGGTGAGGTGGCGCACCCATGCATGTGAAGAATGTCAGATACGCGGTAGACCGGCGGTGATTGCGCCATCATGACGCACACCGGTAGCTTTGGACTGCTGTGTTATGCCGTACAGCAACTCCCAGACCGCTAGCTTGAGGTGGGGGTGGCAGTACAGCATGCGGGGGCCGTGACCATTGAAACGTCTGAGGCATGGACATCGATAAGGGGTTCACCGGACCGGCTCATCTGCGGATCCGAGGGCCGCGTGAACGCCACCTTCGCCACACCACTATGGCGGACGGGACGGTCATTAGTGCATCATCAGATGGCGTTGTTTAACCAGTTCTCATCATGCAACGCCGTTCCCTGGAGGCAGCGGAACCTGGTATTCTGAACTCAGTGATGACTCGCTGCGCAAGGTCTGAGCCGTGCCTTGCCGAACGACTCACTCGCTTTGGTCAGGTCCAGGGGATGTCAGGGTGGGGTGCACAAGTTTTTGTCATGTATAGTGGCGGTGGAGCGAAACAGCTTCGTTCGCTTCGCTTTACGAGATGGCGCTGGGGTATCATGACAGTGTCGTAAGCATCTACAGAGGCCAAGCAGTTCGGTGCGACGTACTGTACGACATTTGTATTTGTGCTCGGGTGAGTGTTTGTGTTGATTTTACAGCTCTTTGAGTCATAACGCATAACGCAGACGAGAAAGGTTTGAGCTCCGCCCCCTCCACTGCGCCCTCCGTCATCGATCACAATCACATCAAAACTCGTGGTTGCGTTCTCGCGTCGTTCCTGTCCAGGATATCCTCTTCCTTCTCTTGTCCGACAAGCGGCGGATCTCAATTCCGAATTTGTTCTTCTCCATTGATAGCGCCGCACGCAGTAGGGCAGGGTCAGATTTACGCGTTCGTTCCGTGAAGTTGGTCCATTTACAGTGGCGTGGTTTCTTCGTTCACGTTTTCCGTTCTCTTTCTATTGATGGGGGAACACGCGCATTAGCGGAAGGAAGTGGATCATCACGGCGGTCATCATGGTCGTGTGGTGCCTCCATTCTGCTAGGGCTCCACGGTATCAGCCATCTGACGTTCATCTCCGAACACATATCGTATACCACATGTTTCCGTCTCGGCTGATTCCTTGCCTTGGCTTTTACTCGCGCGATACGAATCCGAGAAAACCGGACCGCACGACTCCCTTTTTTTTTTTTTTTTTGAAGCCACATGGGGTAGAGAAATGGATCGCATGACCAAACTTATGGGGCTTAGGGAGGGGATACGGTACGAATACGTACGACGCACATTCTCTGTGTGTTTTTTGTTACAGTGACCACAGAAAAGAGACGCGGTGAGCAGTCAAGGATGTAACCCGATTGTGAGGTTAGGTGTATTCGGGAATGTTCTCGAAGGCGCGACCAGTCTAGTCAACGCGCACTCTGCCCAAATGATAATCCAACTTCAACTTTAGGAGTACACAACCACCATGGCAGATGCTCTCAAGGCAGAGGGAAACAAAGCTTTCGCAGCAAAGGACTATGACCGTGCCATCGACCTTTTCTCAAAGGGTCTCGATCTCGATCAAAACAACTTCGTTCTCTGGTCAAACCGCAGCGCAGCCAAGGCCGGAAAGCGTGATTGGGATGGCGCACTCGCCGATGCAGAACAGGTATGTATGCATCCTCGGTGCCCGCGACCTGCAATGTGAGCTGAGCCGCCTCTCTTCCCGCACAGTGCGTCAAGGTGAATCCCACCTGGGCGAAAGGATTTGCGCGCAAAGGTGCCGCGCTGCACGGCCAGCGACGCTACGTCGAGGCCATCGAGACGTACGAGCTTGGCCTCAAGATCGAGGACAGCCCCGCGATACGTAAGGGCTTGGATGAAGTCAAGGCTGCTAAGGGTACGTTGGACTTAGCCTCTTGCGATCTTCTCCCTGGATCGTGACTCATAGCCTTACGACCACGCAGAGGCAGACGAACGCGGCGATGGAGCAGACGCCATGGGCATCGGCAACATGTTCAGCGATCCGGGCATGTTTGCAAAGCTCGCTGCTAACCCACGAACGGCGAAACACCTCGCTGATGTTAGCTTTATGCAAAAAGTGTGCACACTGCATTCCGAACCTCCTCCTCGCCCTCCTCACGCTTACACTTTTACCAGCTCCAGCTCATACAACAGAATCCCCAACTGGCGCAGAGCCTGCTCAGCAGCGATCCGCGCATGATCGATGTCCTTGGGGCACTTATGGGCCTCGGCATGCAGGGTTTCAGTCGGCCCGAAGGCTCGGATGAAGTCCCGCCTGGTGTGCCCAAGTCCGCTGCGTCTCCACCCTCTTCTCCTCCGCCATCTGCGAAACCCACACCGGCCGCGTCGTCCTCCAAGGTGCACGAACCAGAAGATGTCAAGATGGCAGAGGCTGAAGAAGCAGAGGATAATGAAGATGCAGCTGCGAAGAAGGCTGCTGAGGCCGAGAAGAAGCTCGGTGCAGATGCTTACAAGAAGCGCGATCTTGCGGCAGCCATCACACATTTCAGCAAGGCTTGGGAAACATGGCCCAAAGACGTAACATTCCTAACAAATCTTGCTGGTGAGTGTATTGGTCTGTAGCTCGATGTGTGTATACTGGCTCAACTCGCATAGCGGCGTATTTCGAGCAAGGCGATTACGACCAAACAATCGAGACATGCCAAAAGGCAGTTGATGAGGGCCGCGAGGTATGCCTGACATGTCCACCAGGCTCATGACACCGCTCATGTATTCCCTAGCTCCGCGCCGATTACAAGCTCATTGCAAAAGCGTACGGGCGCATCGGCTCGGCCTACGCCAAGAAGGAAGACCTGGCAACCGCAATTCGCTTCTTTGAAAAATCCCTTACTGAACACCGCACGCCAGACATCCTGAATAGGCTCAAGGATGCAGAGCGCGCAAAGGCGGCCGTGGACCGCGCTGCGTACATTGACCCAGAGCAATCGGCCACCGCGCGCGAGGAGGGCAATCGGTTGTTCAAGGAGGGCGACTTTGCTGGCGCAGTGAAGAGTTACACGGAGGGCATCAAGCGCGACCCAAATGACCCACGTGGATACAACAACCGCGCACTCGCATATACCAAGCTCGTTGCGCTACCCGAAGCACTCAAGGACGCTGAGGAGGCAATCCGCGTCGATCCTACTTTCGGTGAGCCTCAGTAGCTGCGGCAGCGCAGGCGCTCCTCCCAAGGTTGCGATTATGTGGGACTGATTTGATCCTTAACAGTCAAGGCACACATCCGCAAGGCGACCGTGCTGTTTTCGCTGCGTGAGCACACCAAGGCGCTCGAGGCACTCGACGTGGCGAGCGAGCAGGACGAGGCAGCGGGGTCGAAGAGTGCGCGCGAAATCCAGGAGCTCTCGTATAAAATACAGAGCGCGAACAGCGCGCAGCGCGCAAACGAGACGGAGCAGGAGACGATGGAGCGCGCGATGCGGGACCCTGAAATTGCGGTGCGTCTCTCTCGCTCGAATATAATCCTTGTGGCAGCTACTGACGAGGTTGATTCATTACCGGTGACAGGGAATCATGACCGATCCTGTGATGCAAAGCATCTTGCAGCAGGCGCAGACCAACCCGCAAGCATTGCAGGACCACATGAAGAACCCGACAGTGCGGAATAAGATTATGAAGCTCATAAATGCAGGTATCATCAGGACGCGGTGAGGAGAGGCACGTATGTAGGCGAGAAGATGAGAAGCATGTTTGTACCAGCGAGAAAGGACAAGTTAGTTCGAGGAGTGTCATCATTCACAAGTTTGTAGGAAACGCGCTTTTGCACGACAGGAGCTTTTATTTTTTCCTTTGTGGTTACCATCGTGACGCTTCATCCAGATTGCAGAAATATATAGTCTAGCTTTATATTTCACTACAGCGCGAACTCGAACTTCAGACCCAATTACCCGAAGACCACGTCCACCCCGCCGTGTCCGTACGCTCAAACACGGCCTGCGCGAGTGCAGCCTTGCGCTCGAGCTCCTCCCCTCTCCCTTCGTCCCTCGCCCACCGCCACGCTCTGACTGCCGCATGCGCCTCCCGCAGATCGCTCATCCCTATCACAACGGGCATCCTTCCCGAAGCTCGGGCGACGTCTCCTAACACAGCTGCGCGCACGGACCACGCAACAGCGACAGCCGCCACGTCATCGTCACCCTCCTGCGCCACCGCCACCGCCCTTGCAGCCTCTGTAGCGGCTGTGCGCACGGCGTCGGGAGCGGGATGCCACACGGGGGCGACGCGTGGCGGCGGGACGAGAAGACCCATGCCGAGCGGGGACGCTGCGGTGACGAGCGCGACGCGGGCGCGGGTGCGCAAAGCAGTGGCGAATGGGAGGAGCGTTGCGTTTTGAAGCGTCAGGTGAGCGTAGGTTTGTACTGCGTCTAAGGGACGGCCCGTGCGGCGGAGGACAAGGAGCGCAGTGCGGAGGAGCGCGGGGAGGGGCAGACCTAGATCGGCGTTTTTTCGAATGGGTCGCGGTGGAGTTTGTTGCCAGATGAGTGGAGTGGAGTGGGGTAAGAGGGGAAACAGGACGGACCACATATTCCGACGTGTCGGATTAGACCCTCTGCTTGGAGCTCGCGCAGGGCCGAGATGGCTTCGAGCACGCGCTCGTCGTCGCCCGCAGTGCGGACATTGCCCCGTGTGTCTTTGCCGCTGCCTGCGCGTACTCCCGAGGCATCTGGCTCGCACGACTCCTCCACAAGGCCATACGATGCCGCCTCGGCACCCAGCGCGACCACATGGTTTCCCTGCGCGCGAGGTGCGATGCACGATGCGATGAACTCAATGTCATGGACGTAGACGACGTCGAGGTACTGCGTGTGCATGCGCCGGAGCGAGCGGCGCACGCTGCGACGGACAGCGTCGCGCGAGTAATCAAAGTCGGTCGCAGTTGGCCCATAGCGCCCGACTTTGGTCAGGAGCTGGTAGGCGCTGCGCGGGAACTCGTGCGAGAGCGCTTGTAGGGCCGTTCCGAGCACGGTCTCTGAGTTATCGTACCAAGGCGCGGTGTCGAAGGCGCGGATGCCGTACCTGTGTGTTGTGTGTAACATGTTATCGAACGTATTCGTTTTGTTTTGGTGGTGGGACGCGTAAATCGAGGCTTACCGCAAAGCGAGCCGGATGGTGCGCAGTGGCACATCGGTGGACAAGTTGCTCTCCTCAGTGTAATGGCGTGACCATGCCGCGGCTCCAAAAATTAGCTCGGGTAGATCGAACGGTTCAATATTTTCTTCCTGTAAATCGCACAGGAGGACAGGCCCCCTCCTAGTTCACTCTCAGGTTCGATATCAAATGAGACGCGCATACCAGAAGTGGGCCAGGAGTCGGCTTGTCTTCTGGACCGTCAGGTATAGAATCGATTGGTGGGAAGGTAATGTCCTCGTCGGCAGAGTCGAGTCGTATCCCCATGTTTGGGGTCAGTGAGCTGGGTACCTCTTATTGATTGGAAGACTAGTGAAATCTCGACAGCGGGCCTATCAAAGAACCAAGAAAGTGGCACAGGTTATTTTCCTCCAGAGTCCCGAGTCGAAGTGAAATAAACACTTCGAAGCGCAATGTGGCTTGTTCTGAATGAATGGGGTTGGTCGTCGATTGTCTTCTTCACGTGCGTTAGCAAGGAAGGAATGCGAGAAGTTGAGAACAGATGGAGATAAGATTACAAGGTGCGAATACAATACTTTTTTTTATACATGATCGCGCGCCTAATAGGTAAGAAAAGCCATCCGACACCGAAAGGAGAAGAGGCCATATTGACGGGACCAGTGTTATGGCGAGGTGCCAGTAACAAGCAATCAGTTATAGTGGTCAGGAGATGATAGAAAGTGCCCCGAGTCTATTGTGGCGGGGGTGTAAACTGTCCGTGAAGGTGATTCTAAAAGGGGATGGTGGCGGAGATGGTTTAACCAATCGAAGGAAAGAAATACATGAGAAGAAGACCATACATCGGATCTCAAAGGATAATCGGAGGCACTTATAGTAGTACATGAGGACGGAGTGGCGAGTCGCGACAAGGACTCGGGGGGAAAATGGGCGTCAGGGGTGGTGTTGTACTCCGGAATGGAGGCACAGCGTTTTCAAGTCTACCACGGACGCTCACCCTATGGCGTTTTCATCTTTTGATAGTGAGGGGTAACGGCGAGCCATGCGAGATGAGTTAAGATTGACTTGTCAGTACCTGTTAGTCTGCCCCGGAAATGACCTTGTTCGCGGCGACTTGTATTTTCAATATTTCAGACAAACAGACACCACTGTGTTTACTACTACTAGTAGTTTGTGGCAAAGCAATGTGGTCGGATCCTTTTGATTCAAGGTTCAAGGTTCCTTGGACCTCTAGTGTTGTGGATTCACGCCGCGATCGAATAAATTGTCTCATTCGGTTCGGTTTTACTACCTTGTGCGTATCTATTATCATCGCACTGGGGCCGCCTCCCCGATCATAGACGCTCCGTCCATGTCTGCAGATAGGAATCCTTCTTTACCAGTGCTTAAGTGACAGGAAAGACAGAACCTGAATAGTTTGAGCGCTTGAATTTATTCCTTTGAACTGGCAGGGGAGATCGAATTTCTTTCTCCTGTGATCGCCAGGTGATCGCCAGCTTCTAAACCCATGCATACTCACACCCGTCACAACTCCCGGGTGATCGATGACATTATAGCATCAGCTGCGGATCGCATGGTTCACCTTCCACAGACCAATTCGACAGTCGTCACTATGATCTCTGGTGGCCATGGGCAAGGAACGAGATAGCCAATGCGGGAGCTACCCTATACCAGTGCGATCAGGCGGCCTTCTCGTGCCTCGTGTAAAGGCAAGAGATCATTTCGAAGTTCACCAACTGCGGTGGGTCTTTTGTTAGACAAAACGGCAAACGCGTGGGCCCCCTTGCTGGTCGATGAGTACGGGCAGGACAGAATTACCATGTCAAGACTCGTCCTCTTATCAACGCGACATCTAAGATCTGTGAAACAGGGGGAGACTTCTTATTTCCAGAAGCACTAGAGAACTTTCACAAACCATCAATGACTATGGTATGGACAACGCCGTTATTCAGGACACCTAGGATCGTTAAAGAACTGGCCACATACTGTTGTCGCCCTCGTGTTCCTTCCGTCAGACGCTCTTCTCTTTCACCCGTCTCTCGATCTGATAACTTACGTGCTCGCGTGAAATCTGTAACACAAGATGTGCTGTCGATCTGTGGCCACATAGACGCTGGATCGAATACTGTAGGGCTATGTGACTGAACCAATCGAAGTTCTTGAGTGAGACACGCCTCAGGGTTCGCACATACCCTAGATCGATGGCACGTTACCACCACTGTGAGGAAGCCATCGGCCTCACTTGTACGTCGTGTATACACCGATTTCAATCAAGCAGGGACGGGCTATCAAGGGGCTTAATCGACACCAAATTAAGTCGAGGTTCGCCTTCACCTCCCGTCTTGCTATCGTCACGGACTCTCCGCGTGCATCCCAGCACCGGGCGTGAAGGCGGCCTCGTTGGAGACAAGCAGAACCCGAACTGTTTCCATAAAGCACAAGTGTCTCAGGTTCATAGAGGTAGTTGATTTCTGCGATCGCATCGGGGGGACGGGTAAGGTAAATCATGATCCCTCGCATAGGTGGCTCCCGTCACGTCTCAGGCTATACGCGCAACAAAATCCAAGAAATAAGGGATGTTGTCGTCTACATTGTGATAAACGAACCCTACCAGCCATGATTATTACTATACCGCGTTCGTTGTATAATTTCCGAGATAATGCGTGGCATGCCTGACTGCCTTCCAGCACCTCGTAGACAGGGATTTTTGGTCGCCCTGTTACGCCGCAGATACGCGAGGCGAAACAATCTCTGAGTTCTGTGTACGCGCTGCATCAGATCGCAGCAGGCAAAATGGGTAAAATTGACCAGGGATGACTCCGCAGTGACGGCTGACCGTCGGTGATCGATTTCCTATTTTCGGTGCCGACTTCGCAGCAGAGCCTGAACTTGGGCAATCTATTCAAGCTGAAGGAAACGATCCTTCCCCTCCAGGGCAAGGAATCCTTACGGCAGCACAGGTTACGCAACGTTTGGTGGAGACAGCGTGCAAGTTAGACTTATCCTCTTGGGGAATAGTCAGTATCCACTCGGTCGTGGTACGTTACCAACCTTGTGCAATTAATCCCGATGACTTTTGGCCATCAATTCTGGTAACTGAGGTGTCGATGTCGATAGCGATGCGAATATTAGTCCACCACGCTGCAGCAGATGATTCAATCACACAGGGAATACGAGGCGCAGAAAGACATTAGGGATAGACATTTAATGCCACTTCAAAGAGTACTGCGTTAGTGGACGGGTCATTAACCACGATGGGCCTCCCAAATTTAAAGCCTATCACGCGTCCAGCTATACATCGGATTATCAGCCGGACGTCATGCCAACGAGCAGAGCCACGAGACAAACCTCTTTTCGAACTTCTGATTGACGGCCATCAACTTGACATTCTCATCCTGCTTTACATTGTTCCAGGGAGTAGGATTAGCCTTGGTCCAGACGACTACAGGTATGGGTTCAGTGTTCGAAAAATGAGGAAGTGATGCGAGGGTGAGGCTGTACTCACCACTGGGGCCGCGCGCGAGGTGAGTGAGGTACCACGCACAGCCGACCACTGTCGCACCTACGACTGCGAAGCTGCAGGAAATGGACATATGTCGGGGAATGCGTGTGGGTTGTATGAGGACAGCGCTTACATTGGAATGGCCTGAGATGGCAAGAATCAGTGTCGCTGAGATTTTGGACGGGATCAGAAAGAAGGTGCATACCTCAACGGCCCACCAGTTCCTCATGAAAGACTTACGCACGGGTCCTGGCATTTCTAATAAAGACAAGTATTTGGGTGGTGTTGTAGAGCGAGAGCGTGCGGTGTTTTTGGTGGTGGCTGGCCTTGTCGGCCGACAGCGTTCAACCACGCTTGTTCCCGAACAATTTTCTCACGTTATCGATTCCGATCCGGCTTGCTCCGAACCGCCAAAGGACTGCCTCCTGTGTTGCTTCTTACCCAACTTGTTACAATCTCGACGTTGTGCTTGGACAGACCATTTCGGATTCAAAGCATTACAACTTAAAAGTAAGTAGTCCTATGTGGTGACTCCATCAACCGGAAAATGCGGTCTGTATGAAGCGGAAGCTTCACGTATCCCATCCCGCTCGTACACGATGGGATATCCCAAACTTTCCATGACACACCGCTTCGAGAGAAAGTGCTCTCACAGTACGCTATGTGTTCAAGGATTGTCCGTCGGTGCAAAACTTGTGACATGCGTTCTAAATATTAGGCCTCCAAGATTTTGAGCAGAACCGGTTATCCTAGTTTGTCTTGGCGCGAACTCAGGACTCAGAGCGTCCCTACCTCGTTACGTCCTTATAGTATGGTTTACTCCCCAGGAGCATGCTCGACAGGATCATGATGGTACCTTGGGTTTGTAAAGAGTGCGCTCACACCAACCAGTAAACATCTCCTTGGAGATTTTTCCACACAAAAGATGAAATACGGCAAAATGCTGTCACGAGTTATCTCCCATATCTGGAGTTCCCCGAGCTGGCGCTTATAGACATCGCCATTATGGTGAATAATTTCTGCGCGGATTTCCTAGTGACCCATTGAGAATTTCGCAGGTCCATGGAATGTCCCTCGTGATGCTTGAGGGTATGTCACCGTGTCAACGGTGAGATAGTTCCCGCATGGTGAAATTGCGCTTCCCTTACCAGAGGCTTGTGGGTCACCCAATTTAGACCGACGGCATCTCTAGCATTGCGCAATCTGCCACCGGGAAACGAGCTCCTACGAAGGCGGAGAGGTGTAAGGATCAAAGTCGACCAGCTATCGGACGTGACTTAAGCCGGAGGTTCTATCAAGTAAATGACTTAGCGCACGAGACCTGAGCGATTAACAACCCTAGCGTCATGACGGAGACCGGCATGCAAACAATGTCTTTATGTTCCACACGTCGCACAGGACCAGAAAGCACATGCAACAAGTGGGTCTCGAAAGAAAGGCAGTAAGGACTGGAGTACCGACCCCCCAGCCCCATCTCTGAAGGCGGCGCTTCTTGCCTGTGCTGACAACGATTCCGAACACGGCGTTCATCTGGCTGTCGTGTTCGTCTCCATTCTTCGGGCTCCAAGCTCCAGCTCCAAAGGTACAATAGCCACCGGATGGTCCTATCAGCCTCTCCGGTAGGAGGAACCCCTTCTTCTCCCAGCGCTACGGCCGCCAACTCCGATGCAAAGCCGGCGGTTGTGTATTGACTTCCTGTGACGGCGACAAGAATTAAAAATCTTTCCGCTGCTAATGCCGCCCCCTTCCAGTTAGAATAGGAAAAGGAAAATGACATCAAATCGCACAAGAGGCAACAGCAGCAGCGCGCGCGATTACCATACATGTCACAACCCGTCGTGTAAGACGGACAAACTTCTGTATCGCAGAAGTAAGATTAAAGAAGACCCCATCCTTATGCTTTGCTTGTCTAGGTCCAGTACGGGAGAGACGGCGATATACGATGCGATCGTGACAAGACGGAAAAAAAAAATTCGAGCGCGGGCCCTAGCCCTGGTGGCTTGGGACCTTCTTTTTGATCCTCACCCGTCGCTGGTTCGACGTACGTGTACAGGAATGCGCCAGTGGGCTCTCAACTTCGGTTCGCAGAAGCGCTCCGTCGGCCGCCGTGAGAAAGAAGGGGTGCTCTTCTCTGTGGTTGTGGTGCGTTGCGGTCGGTCGGAGCCAGGGGTTCACTGGCAGTTGGGTATTGGGCAGGAAGCCCAGTTCTACCGCCGCCCCGAAAACATCGCTGACCTGGCCAAGCCTGGAAACTCAAGACCCCCTTGTGACCTGCAGTCCGTTCCACTGTAAGAGTTTCAGCCTTCCGAGTCGGGTATGAGCGTGTGCTCCACTACTGCAGCCAGTGTTGTGGACCGCCTCTTTTCTATGGCACACCTTTTTTATTTATTTATAATTCTGTTCAAGTGACAGCGACTTGGAACCGATCGTGAGAGCTGGCAATGGGAGTGGTGTTTGTACGACGGCGTTTTGTGCCACAGTGGGATTTTAGACTAGCCGTCTCTACTCAATTTTTTTTTTCACAAGACGTACAATGGCCGGGGCTTTTTTGCATCCATATAATGTTGCATGTGCATTCCACAAGTGCCTTAGCCGCAGATTAAGTTTTTAAAAGGTCCGGTCATATATGACGTAAGGGTGGATAAACACCGATATTGGCACAAAAGTTTTTTTTCTTTTGTTATAGGGCAACCTTCGTATTTTACTGGGCTATCTTAAGGCTGTTCGAAGTTATCAGAAGGCGACGGGCCAAAAACCACTGTGGACGTTCTGATATGAATAACTACATAAATACAATGTGAGAATATAACGTGCTGTATGAACGCTACCCAGACCTAGTGTATACTACACAACGCTCGCAATGGAGAGAGCGATTATGGGCGCGGACTGGCATCCGCATCAGGATTTCTGACTGGTCAAGGAAGGACTGATAAACAAGATGGAAAGATAATGACTACGACTGAGAGCAAAACCGAAAAAAAAAAAAAAGAAAACAGGAACCAAAGCAAGGAGAGCAGCAAGTACAAGTGAGACGATGGAGACGACAATGCAGGGACAGAAACAGAGGCACGACTGGGAAGGAGGGGGGGAAGTAGGGCGGTGCGACGAAGTTATTTAGCCCGCCTCTTCCTAGCCGACCGCGACGGTGGAACCTCTTCGTCGTCGTCAGGGTCGGGGTCGGGGTCGTCGCTCTCCTCGGGGTCGGGGCGTGACCTCTTCCGTCCTCTACCTCTACCGCGCCACGTCATCTCGGGATACTCACACTCCCTGCACCGCTTCGCACATTGCCTATACAGAACCGACGACGGATCAGCGCCCGCGAGATCACCATTACGCCAAAAATAAAAATAAACAAAACTCACTGGCAAGTGGGGTCCTGACGGTCGCCGGGTAAGGGACGGCACTGTATCTTCCGCCGACGACAGAAGAGGCACGCCAACTTGGCCCGCAGCACGGGGCGCTTGCGCCCCACTAGAGGCAGAGTGAAAGCTGACTCGAGAGCACTCTTACTGTCGCGTGAGGACGTCGCCGGAGCGCCCATCGAAGATGACGGTCGCGATGACACTGGTGAGAGTGGGCTTGATGCCGCAGATTGGCCTTCCTTGGCGGATCCCGGCAACGCAGGTTGCAGCTGAGCGCGACGAGTCCTCTTTCGTAAACGTTTGCAATTGGCATGTTTGTAAGGGGCAGGAGAGGGGGGGGCTTACCTTACGGAGGCGCGGGAGAGTATCGTAATCCTGAGTTGTGACCCCAGGAATGGGCTGAGCTAGTGTGTGAGCTTGCGGTGTTACGACAGAACCATCTTGCGCCGGCACCGATGCACTGGGAGGCGTTGCGGAGGAAACAGGGGACTGAGCTTGCGCAGATGGCGCCAAGGTGGGAAGCTGTGGCAAAGCCGGGGATAGGTCCGCCGCCGCCACAACAGCAAGAGATGTCGATGTGAACTGGCTGGCACTCAACGCTGACTCCGAGGCGCCGATCATGGGGCCCCGCGTGTTTCCGAGGACAGGTGCGCAAGCAGGTGGCACCTGTCGTACCTGCAGTTCCTGCGGCTCAAGAGCGTGCGCAATTGACGAAACGCCTGACTGTAGGGTGCCTTGCGCAGGTGAGATTGGGGTGTCATGCTTCAGCACCTGATATAGGGAACTGTGGCGCAAAGGCACCGGCGCCAGGGGCGACGGTGTGAACGACCCAACGTGCAGATGACGTTCAGTAGATAAAAGAGTAGGTTGTGAGAAGCCATCGCTCAAAGGGTGGACAAGAAGAGAATTATTCGGATACGGAGGGGGTGGGTCATCAAATACTGCCAAGGGGTCAGGGTTCATCGCGGATTCGATTTGCGAGAGCCCGTCATAGTTCGCAAGGCTAGACGTGCTACCTCGATGAGATTGAAGTAGCGATACGTTGCTGGGCATGGCCATGCGAGAAACACCTTGGATGTATGGCGTGGGATACGGATGTTGGGTTGCGAGCTAACTTGGCATAAGCATGGAGCGGGATATGAGGACGAGGGAGACGTACTTGTTCGCGAAAAGAAGCCTGCTTCTGCTCACGGTCATGGACACGGGATTCTCCATGATACGCACTCTGAAGCGGCGAGGCTTCATGCATGTTACCGAGACGGTGACAGTCAGATTGTAGTGTTTCCTGTCCAGAACGCAACGTCGGAGGTTGTATTATTACGGACTCGAGAGGGCACCACGCCGCGGGGGGCGTAACCAAAGGCGTAGCCCATTCATAGCCAACAAAGATATTGTTTGTCTGAGGAGCGAACTGGGGAGAGTCCATGGAGGTACTGGTCACGGATGCCGTGTACTGGAGGGAAGCACCATAGCAAGTGCAA
>Ga0307512_10001889_pt1 | contig 28003 bp, 22 predicted proteins | sample 14_EM_MG_FD_200267 | JGI IMG/M metagenome (GOLD analysis project Ga0307512, IMG submission 200267) | Populus trichocarpa ectomycorrhiza microbial communities from riparian zone in the Pacific Northwest, United States - 14_EM | ecosystem: Host-associated > Plants > Roots > Unclassified | place... | reverse complement strand
TGGAGGGCACAAGGCCATTGAAACTCCACCTAGCCCACCCCCATTACTTAATCTCTTCGTATGCTCGACCTATGGTGAGTTTGACACAGGGAGCTCGGTTTCGTGTGACATCGACCTGCACTTTACAAGGAGTCCGCTTTCGATCGGCTGCATCGGTGCAGTGGGGGGAGTGGCGGGATTCGAACCCGTGAAATGCAGCATAGTGTTGGCAAGACCATACCACTACACTACGGGTCCACTCCCCGGTTTTCTGGAGTGTGAATTGCTAAGATAAATTATTAGTGGTCGCATATGGTGTCCTGTTTGCAAATCTTCACCCATTCACAAACCAGACAACCGGTTCGCGAACCGGATACTCCAGTTCGCGACCGGCCATGGGTCGTGTATCGTACGGAACATATACATACCATCTGTATCTACTCATGCTATAGCACTGTAGTTTTATATATGTATCGCAGCACCCTCCATCCATTTATATCTCTTTCCACGCTCTCCCAAAGCTATATTTGATTTCATCTAAACATACTAAAACCGCCCGTTATCTATCGGGGATGGTGGAAATACTGTCCCTGGTGGTCCCTGGCCGTCATACAGTCTTCGACGAGTAAGGACGGGACAGGTGGCCTTGGCGCAGTCCCGTCCGTCCTGAAGAAATTGTTGAAGTGAGTGGGTGTGTCGACTGTAGGTACAGTGAAGAGAAAAGAAGCGAGAAGAAGGGAGAGCAGAGTGCGAAGTCTAATATGGCAGTCATGGTGTGAAGTCTAAAGAGCCAGTCACGACCATGCATCTTAGGGCTTCCAGCAACAAAAACCTCGAACGGCCCACCGTCCCTGGCCGTCCGACTGGACGGTTTGGCATCTGTCCTCAAGTGATTCGGCATGGAGCATGCCACGGCGCGTCAACTCCCATAGACTCTAATGTTAAGCTGGATTGTAAAAGGCTGAGGGAGAAGGAACTGATGATATTAAAGACTACCAAGCAATTTATGTACAAGTTGTTGCAACTCGGCCCGAAATATCATTTGCAGTTGCTGACCTTGTTGGTATAACTCCTGTGTTGCGAATATGTAGGACAGAGCAATGTGCATGTATATACTTTAGGTACAGAAACAAGAGAGGAGGAGAAGACTCGGCATATAGAGAGAATTCTCGGGTACATCTTCGGGTATACCGGTGCCAACCTTGCCACTTGCCACACCTTATATTCAATATCCCGATCATTCACCAGCCATGACAACCCCAGAGAATATCCTCCGGTATCGCAAGGCTACTGTTTACACCACGGCAAAGACCACGACAATGGCAATGGAAACTATAATTATGTCGTTGGATATACAGACCCTGCTTGGACCAGCGACAGTGATGACCGCAGGTCTCAAGGGGGCTGCGTCTTTCTTACTAACGACATTGGCGCCATATCGTAGCAATCCACGTTCGATATCGCGGACGAAAGCTGACGCTCGGTACAGTACAGCTTCCTTTGCAAAGAACCAGAACCAACTCGTTACGTTTCGCCAATCAACCCCTCACCCTAATACCTCCAACACCCATATGAAACGCGGATGACATATGAATTATCTGCCATAGCTATACCTGCATGTGAGACCAAATACACGAAGTTGTAGATTCCCAGCTCCCAGAATATCTCCCAGTCCCCGTGGCTAAGTATCGCCAGCTTTTCTGTGCCATCTATGCCTTCCACACCAGCAACTGCACTGGTTTCAATGCAATCTAGTACCGCCCCATCGTCCAAGCCCAAACGATCAACCAGGGCATTATGTAAGCCCTAACTGCGTTAGTTCCCTCATTTATTGACACCAGCAATAGATTGGTGAGGATGTACCCGCAGTGTCGCCACGGTGCTGCGTAGAATGACAAATGGTTGGCGAACTTCAAGTAGGGAAATGCCATCGAATACACCTAGGGTGAGGATGACGCAGCCCTCGGGTACCTCTTCGGACATCGCTTCGTTAGGTCCCTGTTTATCGGCGCATCGTTGAAAATGTTTAGTGACGTCAACGCTTCATCTGGTGTTCAAAACGATGTGGAATCTTACCCGGTGTTGAAATTCGATTCCTCGAGTGCTTGTTTGAGCCTTAGAAAACGACAATGTAGTTAGTCAAGCTGGCAAATGGCCTATGGAGACAGTTTCGTGACGTTGTCGAAGTAATTGAGGTAGACGCTACTAGAAGAGTCCCAGATATTTAGTAAATACGATTTGGTGACGTGAGGTATGCTAGTTTCGCTAGTCTCGGTGATGTCGAGTCGTAGGAATATCTGCGAGTTAACGGTTGCGAGCGGCTTGGAGATGCGGGGTTGGAGCGGGGTAGGGCTAGGGTTCACCCGATGTCGCAGTCATTTAGCATGTTTCCGAAAACGATGGCATCAATTTCTGGGGAATGGGGATTTCAGTTGTCCCACCCGGCTGCGCCTTAGTCAACAAGTTGACACGCGGAAAATGAAGTGATCTTTTTGGTGGGGTTGAGGCTAAATCACATGACTACGAATAACTAACACCAAACTGATTTTCCGGCGACATGATTTGGGAGTGTAGTGTAGGTGCCACTTTACCGTGGGGTGAATCTCGTCGGGAGTGTAATTTTACGCATTGGTATTTAATCCACACTGTTGCAATCGACTCGCTGGGTTTAAATATTGTATTGTGCTTATCGTAAACTTTGTTGAGAGGGATGGTGTGGTGGAGTGTAGCTTACTGAAAAATTTCGAAATTTTGTCAAAGTCCAAAGTTGTATGGGTAACAACGTGAAAATGTTAGTACATAGTTATTTGTTAATTCAGAAAAAATACTTTATGGTGTAGTGATTAATATAGATAGTGTTGCACACGGGACGAGACGAGACGAGCTTGGAGCCGATCCCGGAACATATCGTCCTACCGACCTTTTATCCCCTGGTCCCAGGACTAAGCAGTGGTCTCGCTCAACATCCCGGGGTATTGTTTTAGTATATATTTAAGAATTATGCATGACATCCTCCGCATCCTGTGCCTTCCAGTCCCACTTTCAAACCGCTATGGCCCTACCTCCGGCCGCTTCCCTGACATCCCTAGCTTCCCAACGGTGATCATCAATGGGCATCTACTCAGCATTCACCTAATCTTCTCCTGCTTCCTATACCTCCTCCTCTTCCACCTCCGCAACATCTCACACCTCCACTTCAGGCTGCCCGAGCCAGTTCTTTATCAGGAGAATGGCTCAGGCTGAGAGTCCCTTTCGATTTTCCTCATAGTATATTACTCACAGAGTCTCGAGATTAGTCCAAAAAAGTCTCGGGATATTTCGTCCCGTCGATAGGCCGGTCTTGTCAGTCTCGGGACCAGAATCCATGTTCCTAGCGGCCCGGTCCTCATTTAAAAGCCGCCGCTAAGGCCGGCCAGGCCAAAGCAGAGCCGGGCCGGCCTGGCCGCTTAGGAACGCTGGCAGAATCCGGGATGGAGTCTCGAGATAATTCGTCTCGTGGGTAACACTAGGTCAATACCCCTGAAATGGTGGCACGTATGTTATTTTAAGATAGGCTACCGGTTCAAATCACACAAGGTGTAACGGCAAAGCACTTGAGCTAGGCGTGCGCTTGGCTGGTACGTACGGTTGGATCGCTGAGTCTATTGTCATCTCAAGAAGTGCTTGTACGGTAGCGATAATCTCACTTACATTCTACACTACTTGATCAATTGTTCTCGTTTGCAACCGTATCCACTTTATTTGACATACAAGTATGAGCTCAAACTCAAGCATACGTGCATTTACATAAGGCGGAGTTCCGAACGGGCCGGCCGGGATTTGCCTCTCCGAGGTCGGCCGTAGCTTTTTGGAGGTTAGGCCCGTTGGCCTCCCTTAGTAGGGGCTTTTCTATAAAACTCGCAGGTGCCCGCGGACGCCTGCGGGCTGAGTGATGTACCGAGCATCTACAATATATATCGTGCACTTAGTTAAATGGTTTATAAAAGAAGTATTGGTGCTAGGGTTTCATTAATAGCTACCTCTGAACAATCAAAAAGGACGAAATAACATGCAGATAAAGGAAGTATGCACTGAATGACAATCAAATGCATCTAGCCTTATACCACACTTATCTGATGCTCCAAAGCCTGTAGTATCTCCTCCAATTCTTGAATCTTCTTTACCTCCACAATTCCAGCCTTTTCCCATGATTTCAAACATTCTAATGCTACAATAATATCACCCCTCAATCAATTGCGGTGGTCCGAGAGTATATACATACCTATTTCCTAATCAGTAAAAACTAATATTGATCTCTGAAATGCAGGCTGGCCGCCGGGTATCACGAGCGCTCGCAGGCTAGTCTGAACAAATCCAGGCCAGCCCAAGCTTTTGAAAATCACAGCCTGGCCCTCTGAAAAGCCTACCAAAGCCCGCCGGCCGAGCCCGTTCGGAAGGAGACTATTTTTTTGTTCTTTTTTGCGTTGTTCATGGTGTGTCTACACATGCATATTGCATGTAACTTGCTAGTCCGAAAAGATTTTCAGTCACGAAGCGGTCTACAAAACAGATGACAGCCTCGTCGCCAGAACTGATGCGGTTTCCTTGGCGAACCAATCTTGGGTAGGCAACTGCCGAATCAGTGAACAATGAACAATAAAATTAGCCACTTAGTTTGACTAAAACCGCAAACTAAATTTCGTGAACTGTTCAGAGCTAGAGAGCAGTGATCTGTGATTGTGTATTCAAGTGGGAATTACATGGTAGCGCCATGGTACTGGAATGTCCTATGATCCAGGCGATTGCAATCCCGGTATTATACCCTTCAAAAGTGAAAACTTCGTTCCGCATAGCGATAAATGGTCACTTTCTGCGTTCACTTATCGCGTGATATTTCATCATAATTTTCGGGGGTCTTTAGTGACTGCAAGAACGTCAACAACACTTGATAGCTGCAGATAACCCCGACTTGACCCTACGTCGCTTATGATTTAGACGAACCTACGTATCAAGTCATTAGTATCATTAGAAGAACATGCATATAATGAGTCCCCTACTCAGAGCTTGAAGAAATTGGCACCAATGCATGACACCACACTATTTCACAAGGTAAAAACAACACACTGTGTCCTGCATGAAAAGAATGAGGACAGAGCGCGCACGGAGTTATTCTAAGTACTCTGCGAGAATTCCCTAGCGACCGCAACTGTGAAGAGTATACTCATTTCCAATCTTCAGCTCCCTTTGTGATCAAGGCTCGCGAGCTCGTTTTTCTAGTTGTGCAGCTTCTGCGACAACTTAACACTTGTAATAAAGAACTGTGTGGCTCCTCCCAATAAGGTTGTAACGAAAATGAGTGACTATCGATATATTATGCTCATCGAGAGGGTTGGCATCGAAGAATCATGCCATATAAACTCGGATATGAAGTACGGAGTGGAAGAGACGATAGAGGTTCTATTTAAGGTGGTTTTGACTTTGTTTCTTTTTGGATAGATTCATTGTTATTTATGGATTAACTATCCTTAGGCTACGGTAATACTCTTTCTCTGCTCACCCGTCAATTCTCAGGGTTTTAAGGAGGTTACTGTGGCAATCATGGGTAGCGCATGTACGCTTGCTCATGCACTTGTTTTCTTTAGTTCGTATAAATAATAGGAGGTTGGTTTGTTTCTTGCTTCACGGAGTGTAGCAAGAGGGGGATTGTTACTATAAGGCCTAGAGAGAGGTCTAGAGAGTCTCTTTAAGTCCCGTGTACATACCTACACGATATATCACTTTCGCCATCGCCGCTTGTGCCGCATTATACCTCTGTGCTATTGCTATTCATCGGATCCCGCACTCTCTCATATATGTTTGACTTTGAGATCTTGTCACTTATTACAATACACTCTTCGCTTTGCATACATTGCATGCCGTTGCATTTGCTTTGCCATTATCGTATTTTACAGGTCTGAAATATACTGTCCAATCATCACACTCTCTATTACTATACCCTCAGTCCTCCAAAGTCTGCGTTGATCCATCATAGGCTTGGGATGCTTCTTCCTCCTCATCCGCATCCGGATCGTCGCCATCGTTGCCCTCATATCCGTCAACATCACTGGTTCCCAGGTCAAACCTCTCGAGTTCGGTTGCGGCCCGGCGTCACCGGCTGGCGGTGGGGATGGAATCACTCTCGCTAATTTTGTCACCTTCGTCGTCGTAATCATCACAGCCTCCTGGCATCCCGAGATGCAATGCGTCATCCGTACATTTGTTGTCTATTGGTATGTTTGGGTCAATGCTTCGGAACTCAGGTTCTTTGAGCTCCAACCTCGGCGGTTAAATACTCAACAAGAATAGCGTTCTCAACACGCGCTGCTTCTGTGCTGATGACCTCGGCAGCAGGATGCGTTCTTATCACTGTCATTCTTGTAGTTGAAGTATTTCGAGCGATCAGGTATGTCCACTTTCAGCTTTAACTTGGAAGCTTTTGGATGAACACCTTTGTTTATTTGCCACTCCACGGGAGCATGGCGCAACGCAGTGCATGTATATATGATCAGTGGCGATGGTATATGACTGTCCTTGTCGTCAATCATGGAATTATACAACCCATCAGCATACTCACCGCGGTTATTCGCCCGATAATATGATTTGATGTAGATACTCCCTGGGATTGCTTCCGGCAGGAAGTATATTGGACGCTGGCCTTTGTTAGCCCCTTTCGACTCTCTCTGCGTTGGATTTGGACTGCTTACACCACCTGCCACACGCTCTGCCACAGGAAAGAAATACTTAATGTGTGCCAGAAGGGAGTGAATGAATTTCAAACGCTCTGCGTCGGATTCAAAGTGGTGGAGATCATAAAGCTCTGCTATATTGTCCCTTGCTGATTGAATAAAACGGTATCTAACTTTGTAGACTTGTGTTCAAACCTGGTACCGGATTAAGCGTGTAATATCCAGGGGGGGCCGTCGCTTCAGCATACCTCGTTCACGATCTCTTTTGGGCATCCCTCAAATTCTATCAAGCAAATGTTGTTTTGCTGCATAGCGGTGTTTCACTACTTCTCAATTATCTGCCAGGGTGGGGCTTCAGCTAATGCTTTCGCAGCATGTCGCGTTGCGTAACTTACCATCTGCAAGTCGCTTGCACTCATATATGGCCATCTGTTCCACATATAGAGCTCCATGAGTCTGCCTGTTGCAAATACAAGACGCGTCAGGTCTGAGTGACCAAATCAATGGATGCTGCGACTGCCAGAGACCACTGATTGACGTGTACACACCACCTGAGGTTGCAATTGCCACTGCCACTGTCTCTGAATCCTTTCTGTAGCTAGCGTTCGCAGTGGATTTCTAATGGTCGCGCACAGTTCTGGATTTGGGATGAGGGTAGGGAGGTTTCGGAGACCGCAGAAAGGAGTAGAAGTTCTAGCAATGCCGGATGGGAGGCTGGATACAACGCGACGCGTTGAGGCTGTCAGTGAGGTTCCTCCCGGTGATATTGTGCCACAACTGCTTTACCCAGCCTGGCGGTTGGTGTAATCATTGACCGTCAGTGTGTAGCGGACGGGGTGGAAGTCATGTGTTGAGTGATATCACCCACACCAGGATTGTTCAGTGAAGATGAGGCTGTGGAGTTCTGACCAGGGATTGTAGAGGCTACGGAACTCCCTCCTTGAGAGGAATCCATCTCGCCAGCAGGTGATGAAACGCGTCTGTTAGCAGGGGGAAGATGAGAATTCTCCGTCGACCTACGCTTTTGTTGTTGCTCGAAAATTTGTACCACCGGAGTCGTGCCACGGTGAGGGCTTTGGGAAGGCATAGTCAGATACAGATGTTCCACCTTGAGAATGCAGGAATGATTCCCTCTGCATGCATATGCAACGGCAGGCGAGGTAGACTCCTACTTGAACGGCCACGGAGGAGTTGAAAAAAACACGCATGCGCAGTGTATACCGCGCTGGAATAGAAATCACTATCGCCCATGACGATACTCGGGGACGAGATCCCTTGAACAGCATTTCATTATGGGTTTAACTGCCACCAGATCGAACTCACATTAAGCTCAGCATTGATATTCACTGTTACAGCAACGTCAGAAGGTCTATTTGCAGTGCTTGAAGGGTCGTGATGCCGTCTTTGCGCAATTATCATAGTATTGCACTCGTTCTCGGCACAATACTTCGAACCATAGATTGTGTACATCTTCAGCTTCCCGATGGAAATCCCCCTTTGGCAGTGCGAAAACCATCGCAAAGCAAACAATGACCTATTCTCTATCCTATGACATCAGTGAAGTGTACTTTCTCCACTGCTAGGCATTGGTAGCCGTGTTGGATGCTTGCACTCTTGGGACAACCTGGGAACTACTCTGTTTGCTCCAAGATGCACGAGTTCTGGGCCGTGTAAATGATATGTGGTGCAAAAGGAACACCCGGCGCCGTGGACTGTTCTTCGCACGAGAGCTAAATCTCGTCTGAAGTCTGTCTGTTCATGAGGTGCCTGGTGGTTCTGCAAGACGAAGGCTTGGCCGTTTTGTGTTCGTTGACCAACAAAACCCCCAAGTTGGATGATGATATTGCCGCAACTCGAATATATATGTCCCTTCTTCCCACCTACATCTCCTTCTTCTGTCCTCCCGTATTATACACATCGACAGCATCCTGATCTTGACATCACGTGACTTGCCCAAAACAATGCCTCTCGTTCCAAAACACACCTGATAACCTACACAACTTTGTACTTTCCCTCACATTCCCTCTGGGTATCCTTCCGCTACATGCAACTTTATCATAATGCTAACTTCTCGGATGTAGATTCGTTTTCGACTAACAGAGATGGCACCAAGTGGCAGAAGCATCGGACAGCGGAAGGTTAGGGCGAAGATGCCAATATCGGTAATGAATCGACCCCTGGCATTGGATCGGGATCGTATGAAGGGATTCAGCTCGCAACACATCTGTAGACTCAAACGGATATACAATTCTTGCGGCGCGAAGGATTGGCGGGCATGGGACCTCTTTAAAAAAATAATCTTTCTGAATGCAGTCACGACTCGTCACTGTTCACAATTCCTGCTGATGTAACTGCACAGCAGGAGCAGGAGTTCGCCTTTTCGGGAGTGGTGCGCTGCCTTCCGCTCATATATGGGGCAAATGTTTGACATAACCTGCGACCAAATGAACAATTGGAAGGGGGATAACCCCGGTGGCGGCAGGGATCACGTCGATCTCTCCAATGTGCAGACAACCAGCTTGGGGAAGGTTAAACGCATTGGTGAGCATTTGTCTTGGTACGGTAGCTATGATCGCAGGGCAAAGATTCAGCCGCCAAGCTGCTGGCATTACAAGCCAGGCCGCTTCCTGGCTGTTGGACCACTGAATTGGGAGGAGATAATCGACAAGGATGATGATGATGACAACTGGCCGGATCCCGCAGCGCCGGGCTGTGGAACGAACCGTCCTTCCAATGGCAATGACAATGACGACGGCGAGAGTGAAGAGGACATGCAGGACGGTGAGGAAAGGACCGGGAAAGGGAAGGGAACAAAGGTGGGAAAGGGGAAAGGGAAGGCGAGTGAGGACAGAAAGGGGAAAGGGAAGGGGAATGGGAAGGGAAACGGTAAAGGGAAAGGTATTGTTAAACGAACCCCAGGGGGAGATGATATCTCTCGTGCCATAGCTTTGCAGTTGCATAAGGAATTCTCAGAGGCAGACTTGGACACTGACGGATAACATGAGTGGGTATAATTTGAGCCGGAAGCATCGCCCGCCATGCCAATTTCCTCAGATGCTGATACCGACTCTACCGGGTCGGACGGCGAATATGACTCAAAACATGAGTCTGATACGGATATCCTGATGGAGATTGATGTGGACGCACCGGGCAGCGATGGTTTAGAGGCGGTGCGGATATGGAAAGGGACGGTGAAGATGCCAAAGATGAAGAGAAAGATGATCAGAAGGAGGAGGAGGTGGTGGATAAGGATGAGGAGGAGGAGGAGGAGGATAAAGATGGGGATAATGGCATAGAACCTGGGACAATTTTCGAGGGAGAGATGGTAAATACATCGGCTGACAATGCTGACACTATGGTTGACCATCAGTCAACCGTGCTACCTGAGCAAGGCCAGGGGATGGGCGAGCATACCCCACGGCCACATCCTCTGGCGCCTGCCCCACGGCCACAAACCCCGGAGCATTGCCCACGACCACGAACTGTTCAGACTCATAGCCTCAGTGAGCTGGAGTTTTCGTGGCTAGTGAGGCCGCAAACGACCACCCCAGGAGCGCCAACTCGGCGAGAAGCTGAGGCAGCCGGATACATCTCTGATGCGGATGGGGATCAGCAGCTGCTGATTCAAATAGCAGGTGGCGACAGTCTCCCCAATGACTCTCTCCCGGATGTCCCTCTCCCCAATGTCCCTCTACCTCATGCCCTTCTCCGTGAGGTGCACCGGGATGGCTTGGTCGGCAAGGAGTGAACAGGTTCTCGAGTTGCAGAGGGGGCGTGGGTTCGGGTTAGGGTCGGGTTTATGCCTTCTGAGTTTCCTTAGCTGTGATCTACTTGTCTCAGGCACTGATTAAGGCACGCGTGCAGGAGTTTTGTTTGATTGGGTTAGGGTTGGGGGGTTGTTAGTTTCCTTTGTTCTAATCTAGGCATCTCAGCCATTGATTATTACACACGTCGCGAGGTTATTGATTGCTCAGGGTTTATTTTGTATTGTTTCATTGTAATGTGGGACATCGTGCATGCAGTGTTTTTGCAACTCCTGGCGTGTAATGAACCTCCGTGTGATGGTGTTGAGGCTCAATAAATCTCCCAAGTATCGTGAGCATATACCCACACCAGACTGCTCAGGCCAAGCACCAACTTTCGTCCCATTCAACTAGTGAATCGTCCACTCCTCGCGCGTCGGCGACAATGCTAGAGAAGACCTCTTGCAGCTTTTCCTAATTTTGATGGAGAAAGATGTTCACTTCAGACAGCTGGCGACTTCAACATATCAAATTGCAACATCGTGCACACCTTCAGGTGGCATGCGAGAAGCATATGACTGTTCGTAGCGGGACCTGACGCGGTGAATCTGCTCAGCGTCGTGACTTCAAGGCTAACAACAATTCAGTCGAAGACTTGAACGCGTTTCTCTACCTCGATCACATCCGCAACTACTCTTGTTGTCATCAGAAACAGCCGGGTGTTCCGAACGGCTCTGACAGCTCTGACGGAACCTCGTACCCTCTGACGGAGAATTACACGCTACCCGTCGCCCAGGCGAAGGGTCGCATTGCATACGTACTCCTTGACTTTGTGGTGACGTTTACGCACCATCAGAAGGACACGTGTGTTACACTCTTCGCTGGGGCTGCAGTTATGCTCAAGCCGTTTACACAACGCCTGGCAATGTTAAATCATAGCTACTAATCGTTCAACGATTTTCAAAATTTATGCATTCAGTTTGTATTCTCATCTATGTATCTATGTATCTATATAGCTACCTATCTACACACAGTATATCTGGACTGGCAGCACGAAGTGATTGTCAGCAATTCGAGGTGCTCCTCAAGATGACGATCGAGTGAACTCAGAAATACACTTGGAGGCGGTGATTGAGCGAGTTTGGAGATTCACTTGGAAGCTGAGATTGAGTGAACTCAGAGATGCACTTGGAGGCCGTGATCGAGCGAGTTTGGAGATGCAATTGGAGAACGAGATTGAGTGAACTCAGAGATTCACTTGGAGGCCGTGATCGAGCGAGTTTGGAGATGCAATTGGAGACCAAGATTGAGTGAACTCAGAGAGGCACTTAGAGGCCGAGAGCGAGTGGGCTCAGAGATGCACTTGGAGGCCGTGATCGAGCGGGTTTGGAGATGCACTTGGAGGCCTTGATCGAGAGAGATTGGACGAGTACTTGGGGGCGGTCGAAGCACGGCGCGCCCGGTGCTGAGACTCTATTCATCAGATAGTTGACTCGCAACCGTGGGAATGAGACAATGTGACTTTGCCTTTTAGGTCGCATGGAGAGCTGGCTGATGGCGGTGTACGAGAAAGAGAGAGATGGGTGGAGGCCGTGATCAAGCGAGTTTGGAGATACACTTGGAGGCTGTGATCGGGCGAGATTGGACTAGTACTTGGAGGCGGTCGATGGACGGCCCGGTGGGACTCAATTCATCAGTTAGTTATCTCGCAACCGTGGGAATGTGACAAGGTGAATTCACCTGTGAAGCTCTTATGGAGATCTGGCTGGTGGCGGTCGATCGGTAGGGAGGTATGCCGGAAGCTGAAGCTATATTCAGGTGTCAACTCGAAATCATGAGAAAGCAGGGACAACAGACAATCCTAGGTGTATGCTGTACTCGGTGTATACTGCACTCAGTGTTAACTCATGCTGATGGCATGGAGAGATAGAGAGGGATGACTTAACTTTGTGTTGTTGCGATGATGGTAGAGTTGTGGACGAGAAAGAGAGATGGGGGATGAAGATGAGAACGATATGGAGAATACGAGCGGCTATGAGAAATCAGGAGTACCACTTGCCTGATTGGGTTGACAAGACCTCGTATCTGTGTGATTACCTGCCGGATCGGGACTCGTACCAGCCATATCGGTGACGGTCAATTGACTCGCACACGTAATTCTCTAAGTTCCAGTCTCTCATGATGATTTCCCCCATCTCCTCTGATCTCTCTCTTTCTTGTGCTCAACTCTACCATCACCTAAGAACACGAAGTTAAGTCATCCCTGTCCATCTCTCCATGCAATGATCATGAGTCAACGCCGAGTACAGCATACACCGATTACTGCATACACCCAGTACTGCATACACAGAGTACTGCATCATCACAAGATCGACTGTCTCCCACCGCCAGCCAGCTCTCATCTCTCGGCGGACCTTATTGTACTCAACTCTCTACATTCCCACGATTACGAGTTAACCAATGAATAGAGTCTCGGCTGCCGTCGCACCTCCCTCGCGATCTACCGCCTCCAGATCGACTACCTCCAAGTACCCCTCTATTCTCGATTGATCGTGGCCTCCAAGTACACTGCTAATGACCGACTGCGGGTGTACGGAGATACAGGGGTAACGGAGGTGGACTGAGCGACGGGGAGTACATATTCGGGAGACCCCGGGGTAGTTCGACATCATCTCAATTTCATCACATCTGGATCCACGCAATTGCGTTGATTCTCACAACCGGGTAGTATCATATCATATCAATTTCTTCCAAGGCTCCTCGAGCTAGAACCTCCGATTATGCTCGACTAACATCTGCGGCCAGATTGACCGTATGTATATATATAGAGATACTTAAATATTGCATGCCATATCATGAGGTAGCGAATCTTGTGACTGTAACAAAGACGAATATGAATGACGAAATGCCATGTGCTTATGGAACCCTGCGTGTGGCATCCGGACCGATTTACATTTTTTTGATGTACCCAGTGAACCCATTCCGACATATGGTGACAGTTGGCAACAACGCCACAGTGTTGATCTACAATAGGATACCGACAGAGTGAGAACCAACGGCGAATCCGCGATCGGAGGATGATATGCAACGCGAAGCGTCGTATTGGCGCAGGGCGCGGAGTAGTCTGCCACCGGGGTGTCTCTGACGGCTCTGACGGAGCGCGTCCACTCTGACGGAGCCATTCCGCCCGGACGGAAATGTTTTTTGCTGATGCACCTTCAACTCAGCGCAGACTCTGAGTCTCAACCACTGCCTCCTCCTCTGACGCGGACGGAAACATACCCAGGCGCCGGTGCTCTGCTGAGCAATTACATTCCTGAGCCATGGGAACGCGATGCTCAGGGTTTCCTTGGAATGAATTTACAAAACAATCCCTACTATCCGTTGGCGATGAGTGAAGAGTACAGATATATCCAGTGTGTGACAAGAAGAAGGGCATGAAGATTGACTATTAAAACGTCCTGAAGGAAGAAAACACCGGTCTGCGTTTCCCAATCTTGAAAAACGGGGATGGCTTCTAGAAGCTCACGGCTAGCATGCCGGATGATCTGGCTGTCAGGGAGTGGGAACTACAGACTCTCGAGGATATGAAATGGAATGACTACCCACAACGGACTATCAAATACTGGAGTCAAGACATCATCAAAAGCATTAGATGGCTTATACAGCAGCCAGGGTACGCCGAGCATCATATTTACGCGCCTCAGGGTTGTTTTAAAAGCATTACACCTCCGGAATGCATCTATACAGACATGTACACTGCGGTATCGTGGTGGGAGACACTCGTCAGGGAAGATACCCGAGCATGATGACGTGCCTACCGACGTTTCGTCAACGCTCAGAGTGGGGGATACACTGGTTACCTTGATCTTCATGGCCGATGTAACACATCTCTCAAATTTTGCTGCCGAAAATATGGAGTGGCCTGAATGCATGACAATTGGCAATATATCATCAAAGTTCCGCCCGATGCCCTCAACGCACAGCGTCGTAATGGTTGCTCTCCTGCCCATTCCGATCAAGAACAGCAATATTGCTCAGAACCGGCTGGATGAATAGCCGTATACAAACTGAGTGGTGCTGAGCAATGTACTCTGGCTGGTACTCCAGCCTCTCACCTCAATACAAAATCCCTGGGCCGAGAGTGGGTCTTACAACCTTCTCTGTGCAGATGGCAACTTCAGGCGTTGCAAACTGGTTTCAGCAGCATGGCTTGCAGATTGCCCAGACTATTGCAACCTACATCATCTCGAACAGCATGTTTGTTTTTGGTGCTACTGTCCAGAGAACAAACTTGGAGATTCTGTCCCTCATGACAAGCTACTTCACCGATGGGATCACAACCTGAATTGCATGCTCAGCAATGGCAACACCAAGGAGGCCGATGCCCAACTTTCATCACGCCATGTTCACCGAGGTTTCAACATGTTTCGCCATATTCCCTGTAATGTAACGACCTCCCAATGCCCGACCTCCTCCATACATTGCAGATTTGCATGCTTGATCACCTCCAGAAGTGGATTTTCCACTTCATGAAGACGCACAAACAGCTTGACAAGTACAATTCCATTTTGTTTTCCTTGCCCGTTCACCACGACCTTACACCAAAAACTAACTCATATGAGGGTGTTTCTCAATGGAATGGGAAGGGGATAGAGGGAATGAGCCGGTACCTGGATGGAGTTGTAACCCAGTCTGCACAAGGAGGAAGCCCCGCTCAGTCTCTCATATTCAATCGCCCAATTTAGTACACGCGGTCATTGTTAGAAATCAATATGTATGCTCAATATAAATCTCACGATGATGCAACATTCAGCTACCTGGAAGACTCGTTGTGTCATTCTCACACCTTCAAAGATGTTTTCTTACTCGGGCAGGCTGGATCAAAGGCGAAGCCCAAAGGCAATGCTCTGAGAACAGAGCTCATGAAGAAGGGAAACGTAGACGAGGATAAAAATGCCGAAACATGGACACTGTCCAAGAAGCGGCGGGACATAAACACCTGGCGGGATTATATTTGCCATGAGATAGATGTTTCGCAGGAGTTCGATGCCGACATCAACTTCCCGCAGTTTCCACTGCATGTCTCGCCGGGTCGAATAGATTCGTTGATATGGAGCATTGCAACAGTATTCTGCCGACAGACATGATCAAGCACATAACACGAATGTCAAGGACAGTTGGAACGCCTCCAATCGCAATCTCAACTACCTGCCGCAAGTAATCACATTTCAGCGTCGCATTCTCTGCTTCGAAATCAGACAGCTCAATCTCCAAGCCCTCATTCAGCGTCTGAGCGAACAGCGCTGCCACCTGCAAAGTACTCCCTTCGGGCGGTGCGCTGGCTGCCCCCCTGTGCTCTCAGTCATGTGCGAAGTCCGAATTCATGTGACCCCAAAACCGCGGTGATGGAACGTATCCTGACGCTATAATCACAGACTGCAGAGCATTACTCGACAATACCGGAGACGCAATGCTCCGCGTGGCAATATACAACAGCACGCGGGAGTTACTCAAGCATAAGAGTCGTAACGAGACGTTTATTTCGGATGAACAACTTCACGCACTGGATCTCTGTACTTACCATGGTATTAAGGTTCAAGTTGAGGGTTTAGAAGATGAACACATATCCCAAATTTGTTGATGCGCAGGAAGCCAGAGCTGGTGTGGAGGAGACCGACCGAACGACTGGGTGTGGGTAATGCAACGCCGAGGGAGATGTTATGGTGCGCTGAATGGTTATCTCCAGTGGCAACTGCAACGACTATTCACAATCAAGCTTCTGCACAATGATGGAGCTTTCGTGAAGTACTGTGTAGCCCTGGCGCTGACCACAATGCCTGAAGACTCGGGTAACATGGATCCCGTCTCGAAATTTGTACAAGTGAGAACAGCACCGGCAGCAGTTGCTTTGAAAGTTTTCAGTGTGGGAAACATCGTCGGCTGCGCGCACGTAATTCCAGAGATAGCTGTTAGTAGTACGACAGGAGACGGACAGAAGGAGCAATGGATTGTCAATAGCCACATAGATCCAGCGACTCAGAATGATTTGTATAATTGGTCAAGAGAGCATTGCATGTCGCAGGCAGGTAGAAGGAACACGAGGAGACATTTTCTCAGCGTCCCCCATTGCATGGCAATCCCAGGGCAAGTCCGTGCCCAATGAACACATTCCGACGTATGGTCACGGTGTAAGGGCACGTACACCAGTGTTCGGCCTTATAGGCATACGTATGGTAATTATGGTATACAGTTGCAAACGTGGACTCGAGTGATAGTAAATAGGTGTATAGGTAAGATTATCGCTAGAGATCTAAGTGTCGTGGCGAGCTGACTATATAGAATGGCCGTTACCCTGATCTGGGTCACGTGCCGCCGTTACATTATCCCTCTCTTGTGGCGCAGACCTCCTGGGCTGCATACACCGTACAGGAGAAAATGGAAGGAAAGGGAAACAAAGAATGAAACAATCATCCTACGTACGCAATTGTACGAACCCATAAGTCCCACAACCGATCGGTACAGCTCAATTGCGACCATTCGGCAGATCCGGTGCACAGGGACACTCCACCTCTATTGGCTGGTGGTAAAAACCCATGCCGACGCCATTTGTACCGGGCCAAGATCCAACGAAGAGAAGAAGAGAAGAGAGAAACAAGAAAACATCCACAAGTGATCACGTCCTCCATATCTCAACTTCCTAACCCATGCTCCAACGACCATCATTCCCGGAGCTCGTATCTCGGCGTAGGTCATTGTCGGAATCGTCAGGGTAGTGGAGAGCTTCCGCTCATGACTTGGCATCGATGAGAGCTTCCGCTGCCGGCATCGGTCGTAGCCTTCTGTGATCATTGATAGTATACGTCAATTTCATCGCGTGTAGTTGCGTCGCATTAATCGACATCTAACAAGTGAGCTTCTCTAAAGATGGTTATACTTACCAAATCCAAGCGTGCCTGCGCTCTCTTGAGCCTTCGTGCAGTGCATCGTCGAATATATCCCAAGCTGTAGTCATCGGTAAGTGGCATTGACTTCCAGATGCTGGTTGACTTGGTAGACTTTGCCGGTCGATGTCTCGGTAGACTTCTCGGTGTGCGTCTCGGTAGACTGTATCCCGGTGGCTTTTAACATGTCGGTAGGACTTGACTGGTCGACTTCTCAGTTGACTTCTTGGTCGACTTCTCATTGTGTGTCTCGGTAGACTGCCTGCCGCTGGGCTTTTGGCTTGTCGGTAGGACGCATTTTTGACACGGTCATCTCCCCTTTTGATGTTCGTTGCTCCGTTGACGACTTAGACTCAAATCGGTTGTTGATTGACGTCGTGCTTCGGTAGATTTATGAACGTCGGTAGACGTTTGGAGATTTTTGTTGACTGACGCGTCCATTGGCAGCCATCATCTCTGGATTTCGGAGGTCTTCGACTTCGCTTGTCTCTTGGCTTGCTTCGTCTCATTTTTCCACTTGCTTTGTCCGTTCTTTTCGTCCCTTTGATTGTTGACTTGCTTCGTGTTTCGACTTGCTTTTCGCCTTTTCGGACTTTGCTCGGTCTGTTCTCGTTGTCTCTGACTTTGGGCTTTGGCCGTGATTTCTCTAGGTGGGCTTATCATCCTCCGGATGCTAGGTGCGTATGTTGATTCTTCTCGAGGTACGCTTATCCCTGCTCTCTGGGTGCATGTATCGCCGCTGGACTTCTCTGTCGTTAAGTTCTGTTTAGTCCTTCATTCCGGCATCAGTCGTAGCCTTCTTGATTTGGATTAGGTCATAGGCATTCCTGAGGTCCTGTCGAGCATCTCCGAGATAAGTGGGAGAGGATTTTAGGTTTTCACCGGGGCTTGATTGAGAGCTCGGTAGACCACACCCAGCCGCAGTCCGCCGTCCTTCTGCTTCACATATGAGATCGGTGCTGCCGCAGGCGGTGATGAACTCTCTCTTGCCCAGCTCTTGGTCTCACTGGCTCTTTCCGAGATTTCGTAGATCCACGCAATTTGTGTGGTTCTTCACGGCCGGGTACCCTGTCATTTCCTCTCACCCTCTTCCTACGGCGCTCTTCCTCAAGAATTCCCTTTCGATGCATGGAATGGTGCAGTGCGAGAGCTGCCGTATCTTTGCTGCATACGGCCACATAATCCTTGTATCTCACGAGGATACGACAATTCTTGATATTGTGCGGGGATGCGACCCCCGTCATCTGTTACCATGTCCACTTCAACTATGTCTGTTCCTATTCTCGTTAGCCTTGTCTGCATTGTAGCGTGCTTGGCAGAGTGGAGATGGGTAGGGGTCGCGGGATAGCTGGATCAGATGGTTCGTCACAATAGGACCAAGCCCCGTTGACCAGTTTCTCCCTTCGTGTCTCGTCGAGCTGGTAGCAGTCATACAAGCACCGTCACTGTGTCACTCTTCTGCCGCAACTACCGCTGCTGCTCCTGCTCGCGCATTCAGCTTCCTGGGATTTCTCTCACCTACGGTGATGCCTTCCAGTGATGCTCCCAGCAACCCTTGACATTCGCTAAGTCATATGGCAAATGCCTCGACCACTTTCTCACTAACTCAGAGATGATCGAATGCGGTAGCCCCGAGTAGTTGTATACCCGAAGAAGGCTCACCATATTGCTTACCTCACCGCGTTCCGCCAGAGGACTTGTCCAATCTGCTTCTGGAATCATCGCCCGTTGCGGTCCATTTGGCGCTGGCAGGGCTGTCAATCGACCGTTGCAGCAATCGATTTCCGGGTTTCTTGCCATGGCAAGCCCAAGACTAGGTCGTATACCTTCATTGGGACGACTAACTAAAACCTCCTATTTGTCAACCGGTTAAAGTTATTCAAAATACTGAACCAAGAGTCTGGCCATTCGACTCTCTACATACATTATCACCGGGCCATGGTGGAGGTGAATGCTGGTTCGTATGGTAGCTCGAGTTTCCTAAGTAGGCTTGGCGATTAAAGATACTCATTGCACCGCAGTCGATTTGTTCTTTGACTTGCTGCATGTTGACGTGTATATTTAATACAAGGACTTCATGGATGATATGCGCCAAATCAGGTCTCCGTGTGCCACAAAGATATTGGCTTCGCATCAGAGCCCGACCTTCCAGAATGACTCTTGATTTCAAGGCGATTCGGTGCGGTTTTATCTCATCCAAGGTTGCATATACGGTTGTGTGGGCTCTGCGGCCGCAGCGACTGCATTGCCGGTTTGCCTTTCGGCTTTCGCAGACTTCCTATCAGAGCCACGGCGCTGATTATAGTTGGCACCGCTGCCTCCACTGGCTTGGCTATTGGACTTGACCGATTTTGAATTCCCGGAATCGGGATTGTTGGAAGTAATCCAATTGCCTTTGTTGTTTCTGCTGTCCTCCGGGCTTCTTCGAGATTGCTAACGCTGTAAGTATACACGATGCGCTGAATCGCAATCGTCTGTTGACTTCGCCTTCGGTTCTCGGTATTGCCCATTCAGGGATATAATCACGTCATGGATTGTAGGTTCTCTGACTGATCATCACGCTCAATTGACTTGTAGGAATGGTATTCGAATTCTCTCGTGGGTAGGGTCGAATCCTGTACTCGTGATTAAAGTCATTGTGGCGACGCGTCTCGTCCATTGTAGCTTCTCTGGCTGCTCATCGCACTCAATGGACTCGGAGGAATGATGTTCGACCCAATATCTCGATCATATTCGGTTTCGCTCATTGGCCGGATCGAATAGTCACGGCCTGTAGTCGTGATAATTGTCGTCATCGCCGGTGACGCGTCTGGTGCGAGATTAGGTCTCTGAACTCTTCCCCGCTGCCATCAGGGTGCTCAATTGAATGATGAAACGATTAATATCCGTGCTTGCAGTAATCATGCTTCCATATGTCGTTTGTAAGGATGTAATCTCAATTGAAGACTGCATGATGTGGCGCGTCGGTAAAGTGGTAAACTCGTGAAATCCCGGGAACGAAACATAGCCGTTTACTGAAAAGCGATAATAGTGTAAGGGCACGTACGCCAGCGTTCGGCCTTATAGGCATACGTATGGTAATTATGGTATACTGTTGCAAACGTGGACTCGAGTGATAGTAAATAGGTGTATATGTAAGATTATCGCTAGAGATCTAAGTCTCGTGGCGAGCTGACTATATAGAATGGCCGTTACCCGGACCTGGGTCCCGTGCTGCCGTTACACACAGTTGGCCTTCAACGCCAGAGTGTTCATTTAAAATTTGTGACCGACAGAGCGAGAAGAAATGGTGAGACTGCGATGGGAGGGTGATATGCAACACGACCCGTGGTATTGACGCCGGGAGCGTAGTAAGCCGTCACCCCGATGTCTCTGACGGCACTGACGGAGCGTGTCCACTCTCAGGGAGGTATTCCCCCAGGACGGGAATTCTTTTTGCTAATGTGATTGATATCTTGATGACCAACGGGCAAAAAATCTGTACTAAACAAATCTAAATGCCCAAACATGTTGTTGAAATATTGAGAGGACACAATCACATCAATTGATACCTCGAAGCATGGTGCCAAAATGCAAATAACTCGCCCGGAATATTTCGTGAGAAGGAGGAAAATGAACAGGGTGTGGGACTTATTTGGGAAAACCAATTTCGCATTTTCCTGGTGTTGTGCAGTAGTATATTTCGAATTGTCTTGACACAAATGTCTGTGTGACACACATGTCTCGCCCATATTGCAATCAGTGTTCTATATTCATTGTTGTATCCTCATGAATACTACTCTCCCACAACGTATTGATTGTAATCGACTCATTCCCAATATTTGGAATCCCTTGCAGCCGTAGGCAAAATTATGATTTATAGTGTGCTATATAGCAGTTATTCTGGGACTTCTGGTGCGAAATTGGTAAAACAATGAAATTCGTAATATAATTTAAATGCATTGGCCTTCCAAATTCTGGTATCAATCAGTATCACTGCACAATCATTGATGTACCAATGTATGACCCACTTTTGCTATCTTCTATCCCTGTATCACAAAGTTTTCCAGTTTCTCCCGCTTTGAATTACACACGTATAGCCCTCTATGTTCTCCATCAACTCTTCTTCATTTATTAGTATTTCCAACATTACCAATCTGCCCCTAGTATTGCACTGTATGGCATTGATTATACCCACTTATGATGTGTTGTTTAATATGAACAAAATTGTCTGCGGAGCACAAACCCCTACTCTGAACGAGGATCAATTACAGAAGCTTGATTTCGCTCAATGAAAGATTATTTGACATCTAACAATAATTCTTGTTTGACTGAGGTTGTCCAAGTTGACATTGGACAGAAATGTCCCACTTGGACAACGACTTGATAATGCCCCAAAAACAGCCTTCAAGGAGGAATAGATTTTGTGAATCAGGATTGAACCCTTCCAATACATACAACTCAATTACTGTGCCATCAGATGCCTCACAAGCTCCAATATCAGACAAGTAATCCTGAATTTGTAAGGAGAGAATGGTGGGGCAGAATAAAGCTATCAGTTCCCACAATCCACCCATGCCAACTTCATTGAAATTTATCAAATTATAAAGTGTGTTGGATATCGAATTATCTACTAATTGACCTTGAATGAGCTGAAGTCTGTATTTGGTTGAAGTGTCTGATCATGATTTCGAGCAACCATTCATACTCAGCGGCCGTGTTTGTCCTTTTAACTCAAACAGATACAGTATTCCTTTCAATACAGCGCAGGATGACCGGACTGTGTCGACCCAAATCCCGGTGCGGGGCGGACCAAGCTTGAAAACTATGCCATGGTCCTCACTAGGTGAAATGTGGAATGTAAAAGATACAGGGGATTGGCGCGGCAGTTCGATGAAGAGAATTCATCTGTAATGGGGATTCCTTCCTCAGCGGGAAGTGTGGGAAATGTGGGTACACGAGTCCGTAGGCAGCAGTCGGTTTTAGTGTGGAACTGTATATTTTAGTGCGGAACAAGAGCATGTAGCGCGGAACTAGACCTTGTTAGCGTGGGATGGTCTGCATTAGGTCTTAAAGGGGGGAGGAACGTGGCTTCGCGATAGGAGTCAGTTTACAGGGGTATGTTCCGGGGGGACGGCAAGATGGCAGTGGATACCCATCTACCGACGGCATAATTACCTACCTAAAATCGAAGCCTGTACGCCGCCTAGTCTTATTCAGGTCTCGAAAGTATATACAACCTTCTGAAGGCCTCAAAGATATACGCAGGCAGTAAACTTAATAGATTAGATCGCTCAGACATGACCTGTGACCGGGCCAGTCTATGCCAAGGGTGGCTTTTGAATTTAGATCTGACCGGTCTATATTTAGAGATGTTCATCTGGCCGGTCTATAGATAACTACAGATATAGAGTACTCCACAACTACCGCAATGAATAGTAAATCTCCCGCTCAGTAATTTGAAGCTCAACCCACATCTACTAATATTGTACCTTTCGCGCTCACCGCCAATGTTTAATGAATGAAAAACTGATACAAAGCAAAGAACTTTCACATCATTAATAAAGTGAGAGCAAATAGGATATGGTTAAAGAGGATAACTGAGAAGCGCGCAAAGAATAGGCAGTTGGAAGGACCGGTAGCGAGAGCTTGAGTAAAGTTATAGATGCCTAGGTTGTGAAGAACTAAAAACTATCGTTGTGCAATCCCCCGAGCTTTATTGTTTGCTCTTGTGGTTCAAATCCCACAGACACGCACCTTTACACGATGAAGCTCGAGAAGTCATATTTACCGACGGTCGCAAGCAGCCGATTACTAACAAACAATATTTCTTCAAGGCCAGCATAAGACTTGGCAGCCTGTAGGCTATCTGGCGGCCGGCCAGGCTTCAATTTACAGTCTTGATCAGGCCCGACTTGTGCAGGCCGCTTAGGAGCACTGTCTTTGTGTTTGGAGTGATGGAGATTTGGCCGTTATTGGTCCTTAAAAATACCTATGCAAGGATTTCTGTGATCAGAAACCTTGCCCAGTAATCGATTGCCATCTAGCTTTAAGTGACAAGGCGAATAGAAGTTTTTGCTGATGTTCTGCACATACTATGCGCCTCGGTTTAGCTAGTTTCAACCTGGTACACTGTACAAATCGGTGATGTTTCATTCCGCTTAGGAACTGCACCAGGCTAGGATCCTGGCCCCGAATACAGGAAGAGGTTGCGAGCACTCGCACCGCCAGGGGGTTGCTTAGGGGGTGTCTAATCATTTGGTGTAACTACTAGAGCCTTTGCGCTGGGAACAGCTTCAAAACCTTTCAGCGCTAAGTCGCTATTATCGCTCGTTGGATGCTGTTCGTCCAGATCTCGCAATGTGTAGCCAATTAGAAGAGTGTCTCTGTTCCTTTCGCAACCGGTATGTTACTTGCTCAACGTAACATTAGAAAGAAGTGCGACAATTTACCGACAATAGGATACTCGGGATCTTCCCTCCGTAAATGGACCGGAACATCATGTACCTAGCGCTAGAACATATATGGACAGCTGAGTGACAATATATGAAATCTAGCTGAATTTAATCAGCGCAACAAATTGCATTCAGCCCAGCACAACTGCGTACCTTCAGGCCAACGGTACTATGTACCTTCAGCCTAGCACGAGTTAGGATCTTAAATCCGGCCAAATATAGCTGCGATGGTGCAACACGTAGGCCCAGTCGCAATCAAAAGCGACTTCGAGCAAATACACGAGAAGAGGAATGGGAGCAGACATACTCCACTTTCGTTGATGATAGCAACAAGTGCGCTGAGGAAAACGACGAAAGTGATTGGATAGAACTGGATGTTGATGAAGGAGAGGGTCTGGAGGAGGACAAGGGCGTTGAGGTAGATGAGGAGGTTGAGGAGGAAGAGGAGGAGGAGGAGGAGGAGGAGTAGGAAGAGGACGATGAGGAGGAAGAGGGCAACAAGGAAGAAGAGATGGTTCCAAGTTAGGATATGGAGCAGTGTAATTGTAGTTGCACGACGGCGATATTGAGCGACACAGCTGTGATCGTAGGGATCATGAACATCGATAGTGTGCAGAGTCATTCTTATTGTTGGTTCGGCGTAATTAGTACTTTGTAAGTATGCTCCGCGAATGAACAAGTCCACTCACGGAGGTGGGGTACAGGGATACACTCCGCGAACCAGTCCTATCACGGAGGGTGGAACTCCGTGAATGGACCGGTCTCTCCGCGGAGGGATATCCTCACTGACTGGACTAGAATAATTGACAGCGTGGACTCTGTACCATATTAGGAAATGGGCCCGGCTTATTGCACACCCGCATACATTGGACTGCATGAGCATGCCCTACGCAGGGGTAATATTTGTCCATGCCGAAGAACAAGTTCGCACAATAGATGCAGCACCGTAGAGCGATGGCTGTTATTAAGGCTAGAAGATTCCGGTTGCAAACTTCTAAGGCCAAATTGTGAGATCATTGAGCAACCGTCAGTCATTCAACTTTGATTTATTTATTATGAAACCATTCACCTTTCCACGAGCCAGCTTGGCCCTTGCCGTATTAGCCATTCAGACGAAGGCTCAAAATGTTTCCAGTCACCCCGGGCCTCCCTTCAAGTTTCGACTTGATGATTCTCCTGCCGCAGAAGCTTGCATCCTACAAGCCATCCAAAACAACTGTGGCGGCATCAACGGATCCACCAATTGGGTTTACACTAGTTACTTCCACGTCGAAGACTCTATATTGCTGTGCCAAAAAGCGGAAAATCTTTGTCCCATTCTCCTCCATACAACAGATGCAGGCGTTGTTCCCGGATGGCCCCTTGCTCTGGTAGACCTTCTAACTCACATCTGGACTGTCCGCCGGGTCGATGTTCCACTGGTATCATATACAGACTATGCAGTGTCGGCCACTATCACCGTGGTCACTACTTGTTGGTGGTGGGCTGTATTCAATGTTTGGAAGCGGGACCACCTGAATGAAAGCCCGATTGTCGATACGACCGGCTGGGTTGTCTCACTTGTTGCATCCATTCGAGTCCGTGCCGCCCTACACGACAACGGGTTCAAAATTTTTCCTCAAAATGCCAACGAAATCGAGCATAATGGTGCCAAATGGATTACAATGTCGGCCTTGACGATAATCACCATTGTCGTTGCCGTAACGCAGGGAATCACTTCCCTCGCAGTAGCCTTTATTCAGCTGGCGCCGTATGTAGGCAGACGCGCATTTATTCCCACCGCGACATCACCCTTCGACTTAACCACATTCGATAACGTATTCCTCTCCGGGCCGCGCTACAAACTGGTAGCTAGGGTGAGGTTGATGGAAATACTGTTCATAATTCCGGCGCTGGGTTTGTCATCGGCGAAGTTTATCTGGGGTCATCGTAGTATAAACCATCGCTCGAATCTTTATGAGGAAGGCATGTATGTTATTACAAAACCAATCGTTATTGCTACGATTGCCGTATCAGTCATCGCTCGAATCTGCGAGATGGGGATTGGGCTTGGTCCGAAGAGCTTGAATGGCCACTATGGTGGTGAGGGAGAGGGATGGATTGTGATTGCACCGTCGGATAGATTTGGTGGCTATGATGGCCTGGTGGGTAGGAACTGGTTGGCGATAAGAAGTATGTTCAACGCTGGATGAATATGTAATCAGGAAGACTCATGCGATGAGGTAATGTCGTTGGGGACAGAGGTTATGGATGGTGATTTGTATGTCCTTGGGCAAAATTCTATACTCTTACCTAGACCTTGATATCATTTTACATTGTATACAACACGGACTTGGAATACTAAGATGACTAGGTAGCACAGGCATTACCCAGCCGTGGACACGTCTTGTGCTAGCCATGGGAGCCCTAACAACTTGCTGCCATTACAGACCTGAACAACCTTGTGTAGGATATTCACCAGATAGATTTTTCGTGTGGATTTCTGTGTAAATGGATTTCCAAAGCATGGTTAGCGTAGAAGTACAAAGACTGATGCTTAGGACAAGACAACGTCGGCAAAAGTGAAAATCAACTATAGACTGCGCTACGCGTACACGCGCACACGCACCGCTCATAGCAAGCTTCCTGTGGAGCCCTTCACGACGGGCCGCCTATAGTCATCTCATCCAACATCGGACGTTAGATTTGTGCTTGTGTGCCTATTGAAGCATTTACGGCCAGTGGGTGTATAGGTGGACTACCATCAGACTGATCTTGTCCTGTGCGTGCCCAGTGTTCCGAAGCGGCCAGGCCGGCCTTAGCCGCGGCTTTCAAATGAGGGCCGGGCCGGGCCTGACGGCTTTTCCGGCCTTTTCTTGGCGGACTAAGCCTAAACAGAATATTTTGTTCGAAAGATTCTCTGCTGCCTTTACTAAGAAAGTCTCCTAAGTACAAAACAAAAAGCATATCCAACTCAATCATTGTAGCCCTGCCATTGCCGTATTCCATCTGTTGAGATCAATCGAGTACGAATACAGATATTGAATTGACTATCGTACAAAAGTGATTGTTTAAAGAGCAAAGAGAGAGAAAGACAGGCAAATATATATGGGAAAGAAGAGGGCATACTCGGCGAAGCCGTGTATCACATCCGGAGACCGATGCCGAGCATCACTGACGGGGCTGGACCTACTCTTCGGCATGGGGGGTAATGGCGGCCCATGGGGGCCGCAAGCCACCGGCCTCATGCCAGCAGCCTTAGGCCGTCGGGGGCTGTAAGCCCCCGAACGCTGTGGCTGGAAAATGCGTTTCTCACCACCACCGCCACTCAGCTTGGCAGAGGGAAGCCGGCGGGGGGCGTACGGAGATACAGGGATAACGGAGATGGACTAAGCAACAGCGGGAGTACGGAGATACAGGGATAATGGAGACGGGGATGAGCTGAGCGACGTGGGGGGGGCGTACGGAGATACAGGGGTAAAGGAGATGGACTGAGCGACGTGGAGTATATATTCGGGAGACCCCGGGGTAGATAGCCACCATCTCATCTTATCATCATACAAGGAAAATACACACTCTATCTTTCCCAACTTTTGGCGTCACTCGCTCTCTCCGAGATTTGGTAGATCCACGGAAGTGCGTGGTTCCCAACCACCACACAAAAAGTCTTGGCGAAACAGAAACAGCACGATAAGTCGAGAACAGCAATAGCAACTACAAAACGGACAGTGGCAATTGATTCTGGACGTCTAATTGACCCCGGAGCGAGCGTCCCAGCACCGGTGAGACCGCAGGAGGAGGGCGCGCACACGAACCCACGCAATTGAATGGAGTCGCGTAGAGTCTTGGCAGAAAACGCGATTGCGCAACGCGTCGGCCAACCAGCAAGCGACGACGAGGACTACCCTAGAAAGAGAGGTTTGCTTCACAGGAGTGATGACCAAAGCCAGAGTAAGCGAGAGGAGCGACCTGGACACGGGAGAAGGGGGAGACAGGAGGAGCGACGCGCCTGTGGGCGTGGCGATGAAGATGACGACAGCGGGGACACCCACCCCCGTGGAGACTGCGGGCGCAACCATGTTTGAGCTGACGGGGAGAAACAAGAGCGGGAAGCAGAGAAGGAGCAGCGAGGCCCTGGTGACCCCCAGCGATTGGAGAAGCTGCATGGAGAGAACAATGCGACAGCAAGCGCAAGAGCTAACCCTGGGGCTTAGGGTTAG
>Ga0307512_10001888_pt1 | contig 28010 bp, 33 predicted proteins | sample 14_EM_MG_FD_200267 | JGI IMG/M metagenome (GOLD analysis project Ga0307512, IMG submission 200267) | Populus trichocarpa ectomycorrhiza microbial communities from riparian zone in the Pacific Northwest, United States - 14_EM | ecosystem: Host-associated > Plants > Roots > Unclassified | place... | reverse complement strand
GGAGAGCTTTATACCAGCTCTCGTGCATGGTATCTTTCTCGAGATTGTTGATGCCATCGACAATTTCATCTCCAGTGGAGGGAATAGGCTCTTTGGCAATAGTTTCGACAACAGTTGTCACCTCCTCGCTATCGGAGCCGCACATGAATCAGTAGCTGTTGACGAATGAACTCCGTGGGGAGGGGTACCTCTCGGAGACCTTTCTTCGTTTCTTCGCAGGTGTGCTGCCCGATGCCGCTGCGACTTCAGCAAGACCCCTCTTGGACTTGACACCAAACGCTGCGTCCAAGGTAGTTTGTACTACAGAACGCGGTGGCATGGCAGTGGAGGCGACTTGAGCCCTTGGTGTGCATGTGACTCCCCCGCGCGACCTAATTCTTATCGACGTGTTATTTACACTTGTTTGTCACAACCTCAACTAGATGTGTTACAAGAGCAGAACTACCAGAGCACGACGGGGAATCTACTTCCGCTTGGACCTGGCCTTTGAAGCCTTGATAGCTTTCTCGAATCGAGAACGTTTCCGTTCTCTAGGTGCATCAGCTTCATCTGCAGACACATCGCGTTTCCTTGCCTTCGCCCGACTGAGAACATCCATCTTCTTTCCCCTCTGTCTCAGCTCCTCATAGCCGTCGCCGGTGATTCCGCTCCGGTCGCGGGAAACCGATCTCAACACACCATCGAACTCATCCACGAGGCCACCGCCTCTTCTTCCACCAGCACCGATACCTCCAAGTGCGATATCAGCCTCATCCTGGGCTCGTCGTCTTGCGTCCTTCTTCTTCATTACAAGGCGAGCCATGTTCGTTTCCTCCCATTCAGCCATCTCCTGGAGCTCACGGGCCCGCTTAGACGTGAGAGCGGCCATGTTTCCGAGACCAGATGTTGTCTCGATGTGAGGTTTAGACGGATCGGTGTGTATGAGGGTGTGTAGTGTGGCTGGAACGTGTATTCGGCGATCCTTCTTTGATTTGGGTTCGGTGTATGGCATTGGGGCGACCTTTGGAGGCTGGTAGACACCATCGCCTTCTTTGTCTTCCCCATCTCCTCCAGCGTCAGATCCGTCGGAGTGATCCTCAAGGTTTTGCGGGTTCGGTCGGAATGACAGTGGATCTATGAGCAAGGAATCGCTTTAGCGCGCATGACGATGAAACCATAGACTGATATTCACCGATTAGGGTGTTTTGTGTTGTCTGCTTTTCAGTAGCAACTCTAACGAGTTTGTCGATTTGATACTTCATCCGACCCTCAAGGACCTTGATCTTCTCCAGTACCAACCGATCTTCAACCATGTGGTCAGCTAAATCCCCAGCCTGGTCACCTCGAGCTGGTCGAGAGGAAGACGTAAAGGGTGCGCTTGGGGGACTACGATCAACCAACGAATGTCCGAGTCCACGGTGGGCGATCAATAGGGTCGCAGCCTGGAGATACGAAAACATGAGATGATGCTTCAACGAAAGCAGCGAGATTCCGTCGCGAGTATCGAACTCCGTCGGGGCGGATCCCTTCCTAAGGTAATTAAGTTGCAGCCATTGCACAGAAAAATTGTACACGTACCGCTCGAGGATAGTCTTCAGAAGTTCCCTCGTAGAGGACAACCCCTCGGTCACATTTTTTATTGTGGCGATCAAGATACTGCTGGTTTCCGAAGAATCCATTCCTCTGGGGCAACACGCAAGTCAGAATCCCGATGTACAGGAAGGATGTCGAGAGGAAGGGGGAAGGATCAGTTACGGCTTTCTAGGCCGCCACTCGCAGTTGAGCGTAGTGCATTTCCATCTGAGTTGATCAGAGCCCAGTGCGTTTCATCCGTAGGTCGAAACGAGGATGCAGATACTCACCCGAGCATACGACCGGTACAAGTGGAGGATCGGAAGAAAATCAGTCAAGTGATCGAAGAGGCGTGATGGAGATGCAAACAACGGCAAACAACCCGATCACACTTTCTGTGATGCACGAGTTCTCAAAGGCACCCTGGAGTGTGGTGTGCCACTCGGATCTGTACCCTCATGTACTCGCACAAACACCAAACTAGTCCGCCTGCTGGTCGTGGCAATGACTACGAGGACGATCTCTCAAAGACTTTTCGCTATATGACAGTCGATCCGCGGACTGAGGGTCAATTAAACCCCGGGTTTATTGGTGGCTTCCCAGGCAACTATCCGCAGACTCCCCTAAAGGACTCTAAGCCTCCTCCCCCTCCGTCTTTGCGACCAGCAGATGGGCGAGTACTTCCTGCTAGACGCCAGTCGTCCGGCGGAATGGCTTTTCCTATTCCAATGCATGTGGTCCCACCTCCTCCCGTTCTGCACGATTTCACACCGTTTCAAATGCCCACGCCCAATCGAGAAGGGTCTAAACAGTCATTGACGATGATGTATGCACAAAAGGATTTCAGACCGCCCGTCCCTCCCAAGGATTTTCCTAGGAAGTCATCACTTCCGCCCACGAATCCGAATGTCCATCTGGAGGGAGATCCAACCATACCCGATCGCACAACGTACCAGTTACGCCCGAGTTCAGACACGAATCTCCCTCGTCCGTCTCCTGCGTCACAGCCTTCTACTCCCGCGAAAACCGGCACATCTCCCGGTTTGATTGCTGATACCCCACCGATCGACAAACGAAAGAGAGGATCGTCAGAGCCGCCTTCGCCGTCGGATGAGAAGAAAGACCAGTCAGAGGTTCGGTGTAGCGGTCAGACAAAAGCCGGGAAACGGTGCACGCGACTCGTCAAGGTCGGCCCGCCCCTTGCAATTGTCCATCCGGACACAGAAGGCGTAGAAAGGTTCTGTTTCCAACACGCGAAAGACGTCTTTTCGCAGTCTGGTTTTTACCTCAAGCGAGAAGAACGGAGCGAGTTCATCAAATTCGAGGGTGAGCACCTAAGCGGAACGTCCAAATTCCATTTAAGCTTTCTGACCTGCGTTGACCTCTAGATTGGATACCCAACCATTTACACCCTGATACCCAAGCGGCGCTGAGATCCGAAATGACGAGGGCTCCTTCCGCCGCCGATGCTCCAGGATACATCTATACCTTCGAGATCAGAGGTGAGCTCAGACCATGCGTTCCTGACAATAAAAAAAGCCTATTGCATTCCTATAGACGAGTCTGATCGAGACCACATCCACCTCAAGGTCGGACGTGCGGTCAACCTCACGAAGCGGCTGGACCAATGGTCTAAGCAATGCGGAACAAAGCAGAGGGAGCACATCATTCGCGGATGGTGGCCTGGCACCGTTGACCACAGCGGCGACGCTGTAGTTGGCAACAGTCACCTCAAGGGGAAGGTTGTTGCTGGGGAAAGGGGAGCATATTGCCATCGACTGGAACGCTTGATTCACTTGGAACTTGGCGATCTCGTTTTGTCCCAGCAATACCTTAACCCAGGATTTCCGGGGATTGATACAGCCAACGTCAAGAAAACAGGTGTAGCAACCAAACAGAAATGCGTCGAGTGTAGGTCTCCGATAGCCACTAAAGTCTGATGACAACATTCCTGATCATCGATCATCGCCTACCAGGTGGAACGACACACAAAGAAATCTTTACCTTCAAGAAAGCGAAGAGAGGCAAGTTCAAAGAGAAGGAATGGGAATCCATTGTTCAGCCTATCATCCAAAAGTGGGGGGCATACGTGAATAAGTATCCTCGAAGAGAGAACATAGAGGAATGACGCAGCACACTTGTTGATTTATCCTATTTCGTTTGTGTAAATACTACAGGTACCTCAAGTGGCATGTATATGTACAACCCGTCCGCCGGCAACGGAGGGAAATTTGATCCACGAAAGAGGATGATAAACATCCGATGTGCCACCTCTGTGAACACCACTGATGGAAGATCCCCGATAAAAATATGAGAAAAAAAAAGAAAAGGACGACGGGAATAAGGATCTGTAAAACAACCGTGGATCTACCCAAAACGACGCGAAATCCTAGTTTTTGTGTAAGGGAAGATGGTAGATATCATCGCCGCTACCGGATTCGACGTCCTTCTTCGTTTCCCAGTTAGCTTGATCTTGCTCGACAGTGACATCAACACGTACAGCGCCCGACGAGGCCATGGGATCGACCTTGAAAGTACTGAGCATGGTGTTGTTGAGATTGCGGGTATTCTTGGAGGCTCCGGTTCCTCCGATAGTTACGTTGGAATAGTCCTTGCTCTCATCGTATATCTCAGCATCGCCACCGAAGAGACGAGCGATAGCAGGGACGATGACGGAAAGGTTACACACGGCCAAGGCAACACTAGCCTCAAGGGCGCCAATGGTAGCCTCCCAAGTGCCGGGAATGCGAATGAGCAAGATGGCGTGGGCGAGGGCAGCGATGGTGGTGGCCATAGAGCAGGCGAAGACAGAAATCAAACGGAAGCGGACGGCGGAGGTAACGCGAACATTTCGGAGAATCCAAAGTGGAGCAACGATCAAGAGGATATCCGAGAAGGTCCCGGCTGGCGGAGAGGGTAAAGATTTAGACATTGATGGTCGGAGAAGCGCTTGAACGAGTACTCACTGACGACCTGGGTAATGGCGACATGAAGACCCAATGGGCACAAGGCGAAAGGAGCCTGCTTCCAGCTGGTATTTCCCTTCTCGCAGACCCAGAACATCTGAACCATCAAGAGGGCCCATTGGAGGATCATCACAACGGCAACGACCAACATAATCCTCTTCTGGGAGGCCCATGGAGCAATGCGCACGACGGTGAAGATGATGGAGAGACGAGCGGCCCAAACGGTGCAGTAGTAGAATCCACCAACTGGGATCGGCGGGTGAGTGGACAAGGAGATTAGAGCGCACAAGGTTGCAACTTACCCATATAGTAACCGGCAATACGGGTTTGGAGGGAGTAAGAGGGACCATCGGCGATGATAAACACGCCTTGAGGGATGTCAGAATAGTGCGGAGGGGACAACGGAGAAAACTCGGCTTACCAGGGATGAAGATGATAAAGCAAACCAGGGAGAGAAGGGCCCAGAAATCATCCCACCAAAACATGCGCTTCTGGACACGAAGAGCAAGCCGAGCGACGGTGATCAGGCCCGAGATAAGGAAAAAGGCCAAAGAGCAGTCTGTGGTAAGCGGGGGTGAGTAAGGGGCAAGGCACAACGGGAATTAGGAGACTGACATTTGAAATCAGTGAGGCTGGGAGCCATTGCAGATAGAGCAGGGATGGAGACGAGGCAGGGTGGGATGGGGGATTCTTGAAGAAAGCGTCATGGGATTTATACTCGCACTGGACCTGTTACCGTTAGGAGACTTCTCAGTCCTCAACAATACAATAGACGGAGTGAGTTGACGTTCTGGAGGAAACTGTGAGAAAAGGTGAAATTCTGAAATATTAAAAACACCGCTTAGCCGGTAATGCAATAGGAGAAGGAAACTGGGTCCGAGTTGGATGACGAGAGGATCAAATTCTGATGATCCTGACCAACGGGTCCCTGGCCGTCCGATTCCGCAGAAAAGACAAACAGTGAAATTCGAAGAACTGTCGTACATTGGTTACGAATTGACATGGAATGCTTGAAGGGTCGGGGAGGACGTTTTACCGGCAGAGCGTCAGCAAGCCAACTCTCGCGCCTGGAGGGATACCAAAGGCAGCTAGAGGCTCCGGATCTCGAAATGTGAAAACGAGGGAGGCTCGACATATAGATACACAAGAATGTCCGTGGACTTTTAAGGGAACTGTCGTGACCCCTTCCGTACTGTCGGGCCATCGATACTCCGCTCGAGGTCCAAACAATTGTACGAAGGGCTCCAATCTCGCCTACGTCCTGGTGCCGTGGGCGATTTTTGATAAATATTCATCGTCAGTCTTCTGCGTGTTTTTCTATCTTACGCTATCTTACCGTCACCTCGCTTCTTGTTTTTGCTCATTTGAATTTCCCGCTCAGTTGTGCAGAGACCCCCGCCCACACCTTTCAATTCGCCCCACTCCCCATCGCCGCCGCCGCGTCGGCCCTGGTGTGGCCAAACCCCGGAGGACGAGTTACGTTTCACACCTCGCAACGTCCTTCTGAGCCCCCACATATCGATGCACATCAGAAAAACGGCTACTAGTATCTTTCGCGTAACTCTAATCTGCCAATCGTCGTCGTTTTCTCTAATTCTAGTCATACGTCCCGGACTCTCCAGTCCTCGTGTCCTGTAATGTTTCAGTTACAATCGATCGTGGTCCGCTTGTCCGGGAACACACCGCTCTCGTTCCGAAGGGTCCCCCCATCAGGCGCCCAGTCGTCTCTTATGCATTGTGATTGGGGTTCCCTCATGATTACGCATGCATTCCAATCATCACGATCGGTCACCCAGATGACAGTTGCGTGAGTGAACTTGCCTTCCCCCGCCGTAAGGAGAGAACCTGGCAACTATTACTCGCTACGAGGAACAACTATCACGAGGGGACAGCCACCCTCTGCACCCTATAAGATCACCTTTGCCGTGAACACAATCATTCACTTCTCTCTGTCCCTCTCCCCATTAGTCCATCGGCGTTCAGTACTTGAATCTCCTCATCATGCCCTCTCTCGGAAACTTTGTGCGGTCCAAGGACGGTACTCAGATCTGGACCCATGCTGCCGGTGACCCTACCAAGCCAGCGATCGTCTTTATCCCCGGTTTCTCTTGCACTGCTCTGGCGTTTGAGAAACAGTTCGACGATCCCAAACTCCTCGAGAACCTTTACCTCGTCAGTTTCCGTCACACGATTCGTTTCCAACCCCGTCGTTAACGCGACGAGCCCCCTTCATCAGGTCCGTTATGACCCCCGCGGTCAAGGTCAGAGCGGTCAGCCTCTCAAACCCGAGGATTATCACTCCGAGAGATACGCCGATGACTTCAAGGCTGTCGTTGACGAATACAAACTCACAAGACCTTTTATCTGCGGATGGTGCGTTTGATCCCGACGATTTCAAACCTCACCTGATGGCGATGATTCTAACCTCGATCTTTACATAGGAGCATTGGGGGTAAGGTGTACTCCGCATCCCGTCATCTGATATCAAGCACTAACGCTATATAATTACAAAAAAAAAAAAGCTATTATTCCCGCCGACGTTCTGAGCTACCACGGCCCCGACGCTATCTCCGGCGTCATACTCGCGGGAGGATTCCCCTGGAGGAGCATGCACGGAGAGGTCGCCAACCCCTGGATTATCGAGTTCATCCCTCGTTTACTCACAAACGACCTCAACCCGTGGGGTGAGATCGCAAAGGCTTTCGTCGAGTCTTGCGTCGCATATCCCGACGAAATGCCTCAACTCACCAAATACGCCTGGATGGGAGGCGTCTCAGGGCAACACCCCCAAGTCCGCCTTCTTGCCCTGCCTCGTGGACAGGACGAGAGTGCTCTGCTCGCCGTCAAGGATACGCTTCCCTTCCTAGTCCTTCACGGGACCATGGACAAGCACGTTCTTGGTGACAAACTGGACAAGTTCATGCACAGCAACTTCAAGAACGTCGAGTTCCACATGTGGGATAATTGCGGACACGCGCCCTTCTTCGACAGACCGGAAGAATTCAATAAGACGACCCTTGGGTGGGTCGACAGGATCATCAGGGTTCGTAGAGTTTGCTTATTGTCTTTTGTGCCCATCGCATTTCGGTCTGACACGCTTGACCTGTTTAGGGATCGGAGACAGCGCTTTGAGAGGATTACAGAAATGATTGTTCCAGGGGGGTCAGGAGGGTTTTTCTAGTGGAACATGTTGCAAAATAAATTTGATATAGATCTCTGCGATTGATCTCGTGACAGAGTGTTTTCGCAGTTTGCCGACAAGATCAGGCATCCCTCCGTGTCGGCCGTTCTGGGTTTTAAATTTTAAATCAAGACACTCTGCAGGCCCCGGCAGAGATCTAGGTTGCCAGTTCCTTTGATAACCGATCATAAAAGCTCAACTCCGCTTGATTCCATGCAGTACTTGGTAGACTACATATCGGCTATGGTACAGCTCGTTGGCAACCCTGGAAGTAACCCAATCCCCCGCACACGAGCGGAGTTTGCTGCGGGAAAACCACTGTGCTGTGCTCGCTGTTTGCTGCTCTGAACAAGTCCATCGCAAAATTCTGTGTGCGTCGTCCGCGTCGGTCTCTCACCAAGGGAATTTATCAACGGAGGCTTCGCTGTCTCCCTGTAAGCGGAGTCGGAACCGCTTCCGCGCGGCGCTCCTGTCCTTTGTCCGTGCGCCTCGGAGACAGCTGAGCACACACAAATTGACGTGGGACGGCGTCGCAACTCACCACCTCATCAGCTTCTGGGTGATGTATCATGTTGCCATGTGTATACAAACTATAGATCGGTGAGCGGTTCAACCAATCGAGCGTTTCGACCTAGTCTCGGCCCCGACTCGTCGGACTCGGTCCGACTTTCGATCCTCCCTCAACAAGAAAACGATATTGGAAATCCCGGGTTTGGGACTGGCTACTCCGTCTGTCCACTCCACGTCCCTTAAGCTTGGAGAGGAGTTGTAACGATACATGAAATTATTAAGCACTATACGACCTAAGTATGGTACAGTCCGCAGATGCTACGACAACACGATTGACAGTAAGAATAGATTTTTGAAACGGTTCCATGTCATTCGTTCCTTCGCCCACAAACCCTCCCAAGCTCTCTTCCCACAATTTCTACCCTAGGGCTCCCCGCCCAAGGATTCCATGAAATGTGCAAGGTCCAAACCCTGGTATTCTTCTTCCGAGTGCAAGTCCCCGATCCCTTGCAAAACCCTCTTCGAATTAAGCGGTCCCGCCCTTTCCTTCGCTCTCTGCTTCCCAACTGCCCGACCTTCCTCTTCGTCCGTGGTTCGCTTGAACAAATCCAGAACGAATCCGGTATCCATCGATGACAAACCAGCGTTCTGTTGGGTAACGATGGAATTCGCGATATTCAATTTGAATCGTTGCATTCTGTCAACTGGCGCATCAGCTATGGATGATCTGAGGACTGGCAACGGCACATACCCCATGATCTTTTCCTCCAGTGTTCCTTTCGTAATCAGCCTGTAGACGTTGACAACCTTCTTCTGTCCGATGCGATGCGCTCTGTCCATCGCCTGAACGTCCTTCATGGGGTTCCAATCATGCTCCACGAATATTACAGTATCAGCCCCCGTAAGTGTCAGGCCGAGACCGCCGACGTGGGTCGTGAGCAACAAACAGTCGATGCTGGGATCAGAATTGAAAGTCTGAACGATGGCGTGTCTTTTGTTGGCCTCAGTTCCCCCGTCTAGTCGCATGTAGGTCACGGAAGGCATATGATGTTTGAACAGGTCGCGTTCAATGATGTCCAACATCTGCTTCATCTGGCAGAATATAAGACAACGGTGTTGAGAAAACGCCCCGCCAGTCGATTCCTCCGTATCGACGAGTTCACTCTTCCCCGTCTCTGTTGCAACACTAGGGCCCAGCCCGATACCACAGTCATGAAGGAGTTGTCTGAAAGCCCAACACGTGAGTGAACAGTAAGGTACCGAAACAGAAATGCGCACTTCAGGGCCAGTAACTTTGGAGCATGATGAATGTCCTTCAGTTGGTCGGATTTGTTTTGTCCCGCCTTAGCCAAGGCCTCCCGTATGGCCGGACCGTCTTCCTTTAACACCAAAGCAGGGTGGTTGCATAACTTGCGAAGGTACTGCAGGGACTGGAAAACGTGTTGCTGCTTCTCCTTGTTCTCCGATTTGACGGCCTCCTCCGCCTGTTTCTCTTGAGTCTTCGAAAAATTGTCATAGAGGTATTTCTGGACTTCAGAGAGCTCGCAATAATAGTCTTGGATGATCTTCGGAGGCAGGTCGTGGAGCACGTCTTCCTTGAGTCGACGGAGTAAGAAGGGGAGAACCTGCTTGTGCAGCGCTTCGAGGGCAAGGGCAGCTATGTCCCTTCATTAGGCGGGCCATTTCTAAATCGTATACCCAATGAAAGCTTACCTGCTTCGCCGTTCTTGGATTTTCCGTCCCTGTTCGAAAGGATTGGTTTGCTAAACCGCTCGTTGAAGGAGGTTTCTGTGCCCAAAAACCCTGGCATCAGGAAATCGAACAGACTCCACAGCTCCAAAACGTTATTCTGGATTGGTGTCCCTGATAGGATCAGCCGATGGTGGGCTTGGATACACTTCACGGCTTTGGTCAACTTGGTCTTCGCATTCTTGATGATGTGACCCTCGTCGAGAACGCAATAGTGCCACTTGACAGCTTCCAGATTGGTGATGTCGTTGCGAACAACCTCGTAGGAGGTTATCACAATGTCATACTTGGACAGTTTGGGGAACAGGCGGTTACGGTCGCGGGAATTGCCAGTGTACATGATGGGGCGCAGGTTCTCGGCGTACTTGAGAATCTCATAGTACCAGTGACCAGTCAAGGTCGGTGGGCAGACGATCAATGATGGGAGGTGAACAGAGTCGGGAGATTTGGTCTCTTCGTACTTCTTGGCACGTTCGTAATGTTTGCTGGCCAAGATACAGATCGACTGCAAGGTTTTCCCGAGCCCCATGTCTGTAATTGCGGTGGAAATTAGGCGAGCGTTCGTCGCGAAAACATGAGAGACTGACCATCACATAGAATACCGTGAAGCTGGTACTTTGCCAGGAAGGCGAGCCAGTTGATTCCTTCTTGCTGGTATTTGCGCAGTTCTGCCTTGATCTTTACCGGAAGCACGTACTGTTCGACTTTGCTGCCGTCCAAAAGTTGTGCCAGGAACTGACGTTCGTCTTCCCGCCTTCGTAGAAGTTCTTGAGAGAAACCGGGTGGATCCGGTAAACCGGCCTGAATGATGTTAGCGGGATACTACGGGGGCGACAATTATCACCCACTTCTAGAGGAACCATCTTAACCAGAGAGGCAAACGTGTTGGTAGCTGTTGACCGGATATCATCGTCAGGGTCGCTCATCCTTCCCAGGATTGGGACAACTAAGAAGATGACATATGGTAAGGCCTTGACGTCCAACTTTTGAACGATGTCTGGGAATTATTTATCAACCTTTGGCAAAGGCTAAAACGAGGCAAGTGCTTTGCGTACGATATATCAACTCAGTCGCCCCCTGCCGATTGTGAAGATTGGATGAATCGCCGATGAACGGAATGATGCTTTCGACAACGACAAGCATGGCATCCGTCGTCATGATCTCGCAAATGGTAGAGAAACACCTTGCTGCTGATTGACGGATGATTGCATACTGGCTCCTGAGCGTCAGATTAAGCATAGGGAAGAGTTCAGATAGCTTGTGCCTGAGCTCCTCGTGGAGAGTGGGGATGACGGCCTCCAGGACGCTAAGCGAATCAATGACATCTTGGCCAAGAGATGTAGCAATTAGGTGATCTACATCTGTGACGTCGGCTAGAAGGTGGGGTTAATTATTGTTTGCAGTGATCCAAGAATCTAACACACCAGATTTACAGGCGGAGGTGAGACCACCGGCCATTGAGTTCCACATTCTTGGAACAACATCGAGTAAACGAGATCCAAATCTGTTGGAGAGTTCGACAAATGCGAGCACAGATCCACGGCGCGTGATACGTGATTTGGTTGAGTCACCGCTACCAGCAGTCGAGGCTCCGTCTTTCTTCGCGTTCTCCGCCAGTTTGGCAGCGGCTTTGGATCCTTGAAATGAAAGGATGCCATCCAGGATCGTTGTCGTGTAGGAGAAAGTGGGGGTTTGTTCAACGTCTTGACACAAGAAGGTACACAAGTTCTTGACAATTTTGTCGGGTGGTTGCATGAGGTCGTGATCGACGCAGAATTTAACGAAGGATCCGACAGCAACCGCTGACCGGGTCTGCAAATCGGCGTTCTCTTCGTTCTGTTCCACAGTCAGCTCTGAGGCTCCGATGAGATATCGCGATACTGACCTTGATACTGTTCATGACGCCCTTGACAATGGGGCTGACCTTGTCGGGAGTGCTTTTGAAAGCAACGAATGCGGCAGCGCAAGCGGCAGAGACCCGAATGTCATGTTGTACCTTGACCTCCAGATAATGGTCGATGCTCGAGACAACTTTCAACCTCTTGTCACTGATGATGCCAAGCTCCCGCTTCTTCGTGCGTCCCAACATATCCTTCAGCCTATCAAACATCGATCCAACCGCTTTCTTGCCAACTTCAATCGTGAAGCACCCCTCCCTCTCTCCCGTAATATCGATCTCAGACCCCAAAGGGGGGATTGCGGTGAACGGCAGTTTACAATCAGTAGAAAATGACTGCAGGAGATTGTAACACTCTCCGTGGATCCGAGCAAGAGAAAATGCCATCTCGTGATACGCGGCTGGAGGGTCCTCCTGAAGCCATGCAAGCGCCGCAGTACCGAGTTCGTCAGCGAGGGAAGATATCTTGATCAAGAGCGGAGCATCTGGCGGTGCCGCCTCGTCATACATCCGCGCCCATTCCTCGGCGATGATTGCCGCGAGGAATTTTTGTAGCATACTTGTCGAACTGATGTAGTGCTTGAGAATGGGGCGGAACATATCCTCGAACGGCGCTCCCTGGGGAGGATAAGCAGGCGAGTAAAGAGGGGAGCGGGGCCACGTACCTTAACCGGCCACAACGCGGTGATCTTTGCAAGTGCAACAGCGGATGCGAGCCTGGCTTTCCAAACGACTTCGACCGGGATCAACCCCATATCCTGAGTCAACATATTCTTGTCAATTGGGTGCCTTTCCTCCGCAGGATCTACGTCTGCAGAAGATGCGTGATAGAACGTTGAGGCGTCTATGGGAACACCCAAAGGCGTCATAAGTACAGCGTACCACTCCAAGAGTACTTGTTGGGTAACAAGATTCTCCAGGTAGCCGTAATTTGAGCTGAGAGTTTCTAAGGCCGTGTTCCACGTTGCCAATGTTGCATCTCGGACATCGGATCGCTCTTCGACCACAAGGTTCTGGAATAGTAACCGCAAAAACCTTTCGGTCACCCATTCCTTAGACAATGTAGGGACAGTCATAAAAGAGTGAAGAGTATTGACGACGGCCAGCCTTACGCCGGCAATGGTGTGACGGAAGAAAGGGAATAGGGTAGGTGATAGGGCGGATAAAGGTTCGCTGAAGTGAAGTCAGCGGAGAGTCAGGGTCGTGTGGTGTCAGCACGTACGATTCAGCTTGGTTTCCTAGAATTGTGATGACTTGGTCATACTTGACCAACTTCCCTATAAGTGTGTTTAGTGAGGCGAAGTGACAGCATCAAGAAACTCTCCCCTACCCAGCAACTCCATTACTGCACCAACGCTAGAGCTCAAATCGTCGCGCATGTCTCGTAGGCAGCTCCAAAGCACGGCCAACACTCGACTCAGTTCTTCCGGTAATTGGGTTACGAGATGGCCGGCCACCGGGAGCAGACAGGATGCGGCAACAGAACGCACATCGTCATCTCTGTCTCCGAGCCTATGAGGTGTATTAGCGAGAGCTTTCGTGGAAAATGAGGAAGAGCACGTACCCTAGCACGGTCGCATCTACAACATCCCTTAAAATCGCCTTATTGCAGGGCTCGGAATCTTTAACGTCGTTCACCTGGACAAGATCACTTCGAACAGCGACCTCATACTTTATTCCGAGAAGGCCAGCGTGTCGGACCTCCCACACGTGGGTCCTCTCCCGTAGAACTCCGTCATTCCTAGTTGCGCCGGGAAGAACCCTAGTTGGAGCGGCAAGGGAAAAGTCCTGCCGAATCATTTGTAAGAGGATGGAATGGACATGCAAAACCGAACGTCGTGGCATATGCAACAGCAAGGAAGCCAATGTCTGCGATACGGTTTCACGAACAGGTGCGACAACCTTCCAAAACCATCAGGACTGCTCAAAAGGTGGTAAAATTCGGATTACCTGATCAGAGACGAAATCACCAAAGCGATCTAGTACAGATACACATAGGAACTTTGCGGCCAGATTGTTGCACCATCTTTCGTGTGCGAGATCGTTCTCTTCGGTTGTCTGACCATCTAGAAGAAGTTGAGGGGTGATGCGGGCGGTAAAGGGAGGAACCTGCCTTTCATGCCTCCACACTTGCCCTGGAGTTTGAGGAGTTCTCGTAAACACATAGCAGCCCCGTGCCTGACTTCCCAAGCTTGGCTAAACAAATCCACCTCGAGTACGTTCGCGATACCATCCCAAATCCAGGTGCCAGGTCGGACCTCGAGGGCCCTGGATTGTTTATCGTTTTTTGGGTTTACTGCGCCTCCCTTGGAGGGGTCAACCACCACATTGTCCGAAGATATCCCGTTCGGTGTGCCGTTCGTTGAAGGGTCCTCAGTCTTAGCGGGCGGACGGTCATCCTTGGCGACGAGTCGGGCCCTAGACGATCGGCGTGTTAGGCAGTGATAAAACGTGCCAGCAACTCAGTACTCACTTGTTTGGTTGGCTGGTGGGCTGGGCAGTGTATTTAGACCCTGAGGCCTGTTGGGGCGGGGCAGATACGAACGCGGCGTTCCCCGCCTTTCGTTTTCGCTTTAGACGATTCCTTTCTCGAGCGGAGAGGCCACTTAGGTCTTCTTCGGAGAGTTCTGGGACGGGTAGAGAGGGGATGGGAGTTGATGAGTTGGAACGATCTGTCGGTGAGACTGTAGGCGGCGATAAAATAGTATCCTCCTCGGCCTTGACGCCGTTCTCGGCCTCGACCTCTGGTTCCAACTCTGGGGCGAGCTCCTTTTCCCAGTCCATTTCATCACCACACAAGCTATCAAGAAAATCGAGTCCAAGGCGACCCATTGCCTCTTTTCGAGCCTTCTTGACTTCAGATGGGTTGGCAAGAATGGCGGAAGGTTTGACAAATTCCTTTCCGGAGGATGCAAGAAGACGGGTGCCACGCTCCATCAAGTCCTTGACGGAAAAGTTTGGGAACTCAGGTAAGACTGGGGGTTCATCGGCAGATTTCATATGGACATCAGGACACCCGGATGGTTCCCATACAGGGATAGAGGAAAAGATCTGGGAGAGGGCATTGGTCGCAGCAGACCGTGTGTCATGAGATTTGGAATGAAGATATGGCAGGATCTGTATAGAGGGTGGGTTGAACAAAGGTAGATCGAGATAGGAAGCGAAGACGCACGCGAGCGAGGACAGCTAAAAGTTCTGACCACGCTTGTTCGTCCTTGAACGCGATGTTCTGTCTGACTGTCTTTATGTCTTCCTCGACGAACGCGACGTCAGTGATAACGCTCTTTACCGCGAGCTGGGCTAATTGTTTGGCAGCAGTAGATCTGACGGAAGTGGAAGAACCGGTGTCCAGGAGGAGGAGGAGCCGGTCCAATCTATTGAGAGGAAGATGAGGATTGCAGCCGAGACGAAATTGATGCGGGGATTACCTTGAGGTCATCTGGGGAATCCGGCCCGAACCGACCGAGGGTTTTCTTTACGGCGGCAGAGAGGAGGGGGAATTTTCTCACGGTGACTGGTTGGGGTCCGACCTTTTATCTTTAATCGTTTCGCGTGGTCGATCACGATCACGAGTCACGCATGGTCACTGTTTTTTTTTCTGAAATGCTGTTCTCTCTCCAGTCCGACGATTCCAGTGGACGTCCTTTCTTTTCTTCTACTTTCTTTATTTACACCCTTACAGCTCTCGACGACTTTTACAACGCCGCCATCGCGCTCTCTCCAGAACAAGTCGCCGATTTTGACAAATTTATCCGAGATTGTCACAACGAGCTCGCGGCTGCCAACAATGTTTATCACTTCCGCAGACTCTATACTGACGCGTGCATTCTCAAATCCCTTTACAACACCTCAACCACCTCTCTTGACTCCTCATCGTCATCCCTCACGCAGGCCATAGAACACCTCGACAAAGCCATCATCGTTGCTGGCGCTGCAGGTCCCGGTCGTCACAACTTGATCCTCGACCTTATTCAGCGTATTCAATTGGAACACATGTCCCTACTAAGACCGTCTCCTCTCCCAGACGTGTCATTATTAACCAAAGCGCTATCCATCCCTGCGCCCGTCCTTGCCGCTCGGCAGCCAGTTCTACGGTTCGACGCTCCGCCTTCTCTCGCTTCCTTTCAGCGCTCGATTGCATCGCGTCCATTTATCGTCCCTGGCCACGCAACTGACTGGCCAGCGCTGAACGAACACCCATGGCATTCGACACACTACTTGCGAACGGTTTCTGGCCCCGGACGCGTCGTTCCTGTTGAAGTCGGAAGCGATTACCGGACCGACGATTGGTCTCAGAAAATTATGGGATGGGATGAATTCGTGACGTCACTCAGTCAGCCATCTAATGAGGTGTTATATATGGCACAACACAGTCTTTTCCTTCAGTTCCCAAACATGCGAGAGGACATAATCGTCCCCGACTACGTGTATTCATGTCCGAATTCCTCAGATTCTTTTCCAGACTACCAACCTCCAACCAACGACGAACAACTCGTCCTAAACGCTTGGCTGGGACCGAAAGGAACGATATCCCCGGCACATGTGGTAAGTCGTTTTGCATTCATTGATCGCAGTCCCGACTTAAGTAAGCGCGATACCCCAAAGGATCCTTACAACAACTGTTACGGTCTGTTTGATCGCCATCATCTACATTCACGACTGACTGAGACCATCAAGTTCAAGTCGTTGGTCGCAAGACCGCGTGGCTCGCACCACCCTGGGTTTCTCCCGCATTGTATACCGTTTCCCAACGCAACCCCTCGATACACAAGCAAGTTCCGCAATTATCCAACACCTCCCAGGTAGACGTCTTCGCCGCGCGCCCGTCAGACGAATTTCCTCAATTTTGGGAGGAAGTCGTGCCAGAGGCTATGACAGCGACGCTTGAGCCTGGAGATTTACTTTTCTTTCCTCCTGGCTGGTGGCACGCGTTTCGGAGCGAGGACGTGAGCTTTTCGGTTTCCATGTGGTGGTGATGTTTAGTATACCGCACGTGCCGTTGATCGATGTCCGACATCTTTGGTGTTTCCCGCAACGTCCGAGTTCTCATAGTGTTCGATACTCTTCTTTTCTTTCTCGTCCATCCGCGTTCTGTATGGTAGACAGGTTCGTTCGTCCATCGGTCGAGGAAATAAAGTTGGTTTCTCTGTTCGGTTTCCCTCGTTGTTGTGTCTAATGACTTCCGTGATCCAGTGATGTCTATAAACGACTCTTCAAATCGACCTTGACATTGTCCAAGTTGAAAGATGCGGCCATTGGTGGTAGATTACTCAAACCATCCGATGACCCTATCGGTGTCGTAGGCCGGAGTATGATATGGAGGGTGTGTCGGACCCCCTTCATCTGGAGCGTCATTCACTCATCCGATTGCGATGAAAGCTCCTTCTATGCGAAAACGAACCTTTGAAGCCACCCATACAAGATCTCCCTACGCTGACTCTTGGATTCTGGCAAGATTCTCGGAAGACATACGTTGATGCCCTGTTGGATAAGATGCAAGCGCCGGACGGAAGCTATCACGAAGGTCTCACCATCCCTGGTGTAGAATCGCTTCCGAAACCCGACCAAACTCCTGTGAAGAACTTGGACAAAAATAACCCCCTGAGCCTGGATACTGAGGTACGTCAGCTATAGATGTCATCCCATACCAACTGACGCTGGCTTCCAAAGAATCCGTGGACCGCCTGGTTTGCCTCTGTAGACCTTCGGAAAACCATCTTGCAAGATGTTGAACGCACGTACGTCCGCTACCCATTTCCAGTTCCTTCCACTGAACCATTTCAGATTTCCGGACGTGGGATATTTCCGGGATCCTGAAGTTCAATCGGACCTCACAAATATTCTCTTCATTTACTCTCTCCAGAACCCCGTCCTTGGGTATCGTCAAGGAATGCACGAGCTGCTGGCGCTTCTTTACTATGCATGCGACTTCGATTCCATCTCTGAAGAACAGACAGTGCGTCTTCAAGATCACGAGCTGGGGGACCTCTTATCGCGGGCTTGGGTTACCGCCGACGCGTACACGCTCTTCCTCGCGGTCATGCGTGGCGTTGGTCGCTGGTACGAATGGAGAGAACCCCCACCATCCTTTAAAAAGGGGCTTCCATCTCCCAACTCAGGACCAGTCGAAATCCAGCCTTATGTAGCTCCAATAGTGGAAACCTGCAACAGAATACAATCGACTTACTTGAAAAGCGTTGATCCGGATCTGTGGAAGCACCTACAAGCATCAGGCATAGAGGCCCAGATATACGGGATGTGAGTGCATTTCTGTACCGGTTATTTCGTAATTCACTCTGGTTCGTAGTCGATGGCTACGTCTGCTCTTCACGCGAGAGTTCGGAATCCCTGACGCACTCCTGTTGTGGGATGGCATTTTTGCCTGTGATCCTACCTTGGAACTCGCAAAGTGGATCTGCGTTGCAATGTTGATACGTATTAGAAATCAACGTGGGTGTCTTTACTCATGCGCCAGGTTCACATCTGACGGGTCTCCCAGTTATCCCTTCTGACTACAGCACCCAGCTCACGTTCCTCCTCCGTTACCCTCCACTTACCATTCATCATCTCACCAACTCGACCGCAAATGAACAATCATTTGTTGCACACCATACCACACTCCTCTTGCGACAAGCTTTGTCGTTGCAAATCGCACCGACTGTGGCTACCGGTGCCTCTGTGGTTTACGAGAACCGTAATTTATTGAACATTGCTTCAGAAGTTCCCGAGCCACTTCCACCTCCCATGAAACGTAGGACTGAGCAAGGACGGATATCCACGATGAACGATGGTCATCTACGAATGCTACAGCGACCAATGCATGCTCGATACGGGTCTTCTGGTTCACTAGGATTTCCTGATATCGCGAGGAACATCCTAGATCGGGGCGAAAGTCTGGGAATCAACCGCACGGTCATGAATGCGGTCTCAGAGATCAAGGTAACAATTAAATATACGAGGTTTCGAGCCGCTCTGATTTGGCGGCCATTTCCAGCGTAACTTGCCCGATCTATCAGCCTCATTCAACCCATCGCAGTATCAACCAGCTTCATTCCAATTGCTTGATGGAAAACCTACAGAACAACGCCCGCCTTGGGAGACGCGTTCGCGGTTTGAGGTCGAGAAGGAGATGGCTGAGTTGAAGAGATTACAGCATAAAGTAGGGGATTCCCTTGAGTGGATCCTTGAAAGCCTTTCTCAGGATGACGAGAGCGAATCGGCGGTTCTCAGGAGAAAACAGGCCCTCGAGTCCCTGGCGTACGCTAAAAATATTCTCAAAGGATCTGTCTCAGCCGTCGATGACGCCAAACTCTTCGATGAGAAAGCACTCGAGGAGCGATTAGATGCCCAGGAAAGCATCCCGACGACTTCCCAAGGCTTATCCCACATTTCTGGGTCTCCCCCTTTGCCTAGCAACTCGTCCACCACCAGGATTGAAGCACAGGGGATCGTGAAATCGCAGAATGACAATCCAGAGCGCTGGCGTGGTTTGGGACACTCATCCTCCAGCCCTTCGCTTTCTGTTCGACTGTCTCCCGCTGCGGCTTTACCTCGCACCCAGTGGACTCCAGTTCATGACAAACCAGCGAGTACTTATTCATCCGCCGAATTCACCCCTCTCAAGCCACAGCAACGCTCCACTCCGTCATCCTCTCGGCCAATACAGACCGAGGCGCCAGCGAAACCACAAATTCAGCATGATCCATTGGGTGTATTGTAACTGTTGTGCATTTGTAGTGTAGCCGGACGACATTCGGATTTTTTATACATGTGATACTATTCGCTGGACCAATTCGGAGCGGGAGCACAACTTGATCGCCGAACGACCGAACACTCCTCCCTTACCACCAATTTCGCCCTCGCTTCACCCCCACTTCCAACCGGGTGTCGAATGATGTTAAGAAAAACTCTTCCAGGCACTTTGAGATCAGTCAAAAGGAACTTCAGCAGTTCCACCCCTTCTCGTCTCTTCGTCGGAACCGGGTCTGCCAGGGCTCAGACTGTAAAGGTGTGGTCGATTCTCCGAGACACAGTCCATTATAGAGGATACCTCAGCTCAATTTTAGCCATGTAGTCTTGGGAAAGCGGCAAGTACCCCTTGATTGAGCATGAGTACGATGCTATTGTCGTGTGCGTCTTGTGGACTCTCGATCCGTATCTCCAAACGCTCCGACTAACGCGTTTCACAGCGGTGCTGGAGGTGCAGGCCTTCGAGCTGCCTTCGGTCTGGCTGAGGCTGGTTTCAACACGGCATGTATCACTAAGTTGTTCCCCACTCGAAGTCATACTGTGGCTGCCCAGGTGAGCCATATGCATCCACCAATGTGTTACCGATGATCTCATGACAAATAGGGTGGAATCAACGCTGCACTCGGAGTGAGTTCTTCAGGGAAAACGGAGCTTCAATGCCTAACACGTTGCATCCTGCTAGAACATGACCGAAGACGATTGGAGATGGCATATGTACGACACGGTGAGCAGCAAGTCTCTACATCTACTTCGCATGCTCATCGAGTCTCCTTGAATATAGGTCAAAGGTTCTGACTGGCTTGGTGACCAAGACGCTATCCACTACATGTGTCGTGAGGCGCCTGACACTGTCGTTGAGGTCAGTTCTCGGATTCGCGTGTTTGTGAATATCGCTTATGATGGATATGCAGCTGGAACACTTCGGTGTCCCGTTCTCTCGTACTGTTGACGGCAAGATCTACCAGCGGGCGTTTGGTGGACAATCTCTCAAGTACGGAAAGGGCGGTCAGGCCTACCGTTGTGCTGCTGCTGCAGACCGAACAGGACATGCCCTCCTTCACACACTCTATGGACAATCACTCAGACACAACACCAACTTCTTCATCGAATACTTCGCCCTTGATCTCATCATGCAAGATGGCGAATGTGTTGGCGTTATCGCACTGAACATGGAGGACGGTACTCTTCACCGCTTCCGTGCTCACAAGACCGTTTTGGCTACTGGAGGTTATGGCCGCGCTTATTTCAGTTGCACGAGTGCACACACCTGCTCTGGGGATGGTAACGCCATGGTTGCCCGTGCCGGTTTGCCGCTGCAGGATCTGGAGTTCGTTCAGTTCCATCCCACTGGCATCTATGGAGCTGGATGTCTCATCACCGAAGGTAGGCCCCATTTATCCATGATGCGGGCGCTTTTTCACTATTGGTTCAGGTTCGCGTGGTGAGGGAGGATACCTCTTGAACTCCGAAGGAGAACGTTTCATGGAACGTTATGCTCCCACCGCCAAGGATCTAGCCTCTCGTGACGTCGTTTCCCGCAGCATGACTCTCGAAATTCGTGAAGGCCGCGGCGTCGGCCCCGAGAATGATCACATCCTCTTGCAACTCAGCCACCTTCCTCCAGAAGTATTGCATGAGCGTCTTCCTGGTATCTCCGAGACCGCTGCTATCTTTGCTGGTGTCGATGTGACAAAGGAACCAATCCCTGTGCTGCCCACTGTTCACTACAACAGTAAGTCACGCCACCCTCGCCAGGGATCTCTTTTCTGAGTAACCTTAGTGGGCGGTATTCCAACTAAGTACACGGGCGAAGTTTTGACCATCGACGGGAATGGCAAGGACAAGGTTGTTCCTGGACTCTACGCTGCGGGTGAGGCTGCCTGTGTATCTGTCCATGGAGCCAATCGTCTCGGGGCAAACTCCCTCCTCGATATCGTTGTCTTCGGTCGTGCCTGCGCCAATCACATCAAGGAGAACTTGATACCTGGAAAACCCCACAAAAAGATTCCTGAGGAGGCCGGCATTGAAAGCATTGAGTTCCTCGATCAGATCAGGAACTCTGACGGCCCCCTCCACACCTCCGAGATCCGCTTGAAGATGCAGAAGGCTATGCAGGCCGATGCCGCTGTGTTCAGGTAAACTCGACAGTCATCCGTTTGAAGCGTTCCAAGGCTAATCGGGTTACCTGAACAGGACTCAAGAGTCTCTGGACGAGGGCGTCGGTAAACTTAAGGAAATCTACTATACCTTCCAACAGGTTGGCATCAAGGACAGAAGTATGATCTGGAACTCGTATGTGGTATTCAATGGCACAAGGGAATAGTCACTAATCGACTATCCTTAGGGACCTTGTTGAAACCTTCGAACTTCGCAACCTACTCCAGTGTGCCGTCCAGACCATCACTGCTGCGGCTGCTCGTAAGGAGTCTCGTGGTGCTCACGCTCGTGAAGATTTCTCAGATGTGAGCATCTCATAATGTTGTCGATGTATGTCGCACTAACAGGTTCGCAGCGTGACGATGACAACTGGATGAAGCACACCTTGTCCTTCCAGAGGGACGTGAATTCACCAGAGGTCGAACTCAAGTACCGTGGCGTTATTGACAAGACACTGGACGAGAATGAGTGCAAGCCTGTCCCTCCGTTCAAGCGTGTGTACTAGACGTTTGAGTAGGGTGCATAGTCACTATTTGGTCAGGTTTAGAATAACACGAAACATTTTAAAACCTATATATGCGCATGTAATTATCGTGGAATGTGAGTTATAGGGTAGTCGTTATTCTAGCGACCACGCATTCGGTTCTCATGATGAGAGTGACGAACCCTCAAGTAAACAAGCCGCGCTTGCGAGCTGCCTGCGGACGTCTTGGTGATCCACGTCGTGTGCTGCAGGAAGGCATAAGCAGTGGCCAGGCAAGCGAAGAGTCAACTCACAATCTTCTACTTCCCCCCATCGTTGAATCTGGCTTGATACTTCGACCATGCTCGCTAAGGCAGCTTCCTCCACCGTTATCTTCTTGAGCACCAGTGCAAGACCGATCAGGAAAGATTTGGAAGAATAAGTCGCCCGCTCCAGCGCTTCATGGAGCGTCAGCAGAATTTGAGGGAGACGAAGGTGTAACCGTACCGGCCATTTGCCAGGGGTCGAACTTGGACATTACATGATCTAATTTTGCAAAGGTTTCCGGTGGTTGCGGCGTCGAGAAGAATGAATCGAAGGTTTTAATTTCGACTTTGAACGTTTCCCGAGCCCAGTGAAGAATCGTGTCCCAGTGTTTCTTTTGCAATTCCACCAATGCGTCAGGGTACTCTTGATGGAAGCTACAGGGCAAGAAACGTCGGTCGGCTTCCCGTAGAACAATAGATCGGAGTATACCAGATGGTGTCTGTGTCAAGGTATTTTAATAAAGCCTCTCTGACTTGGGCTCGAGCCGACTCGTCGTGCATCGCGTCGATCGCCCTTGAAACCAATGAAGTCTAACTCGGGCCGTCGTCAGGGATCGAAAAGTTGTCTAGCAGGCTGATACACTTACCATGGGTAATGCGTGCGTTTTCAGAATCTTGTCCTGGTTTTCCCACTCCGTAGCCACCAACGTCGCCAGGATTCGTTTGTTTTGGGGTAGGCGAAGTTTATTCCCAGACGGTGTTTTAAGTGGGCGGTTGTCCAGCGTGACCGCGAATCCATTTTCTACCTTCGCGACATCCACGGTTTTCCAAAACCGCTTTAGCGAAGTTTCCGCCCCTACAAGTTTGTCTCAGTCAGCGCGTCAATTAGGGATTGGATGGTACACACGGTTTGTTCCTGTAACCGCTGGACCATCTTGGGTAGACGTTTGTAACCAACGAGGCAACGGCGGTATCCGTTGCTTCCGACACTGTGTCCGAACTAACCAGCCGGAAGCAAAGACGGTAGAGAGGCGACCGGTCAACATGAAGATGTGCCACGACGCGATCAAACTCGGACTTGAACGGAACCCGTTCCGCTTGATGATCGGACTTGTGAGTGGGGATGGGCACACAAAGCGTCTACATTATTGTAACAAATCTACACCCAATACCATGGTTTGGTACACGAAATATTAGGGCGCCGTATTACCAGGTCGGTCGGAAATTTCTGGGGAACACCTGACGAACGTTTAGATTAATCCTCGTCGTCCTAATGTACTGGCCATAGGGTTCCCAATCTCCATGCTCGTCCACATTTAAGGCGAGATGCGGTGGAGTTGTACCCTCCAGAATTCTCGGGACGCCTTTGAATTTTTTCAGCTTGGAGTGATTCAAGGTGAGAAGTAGACCGACCGTGATATGCTCTCCTGCATTCGGGACCAGACATGATCACAACATCGCCGGAACGAAGAAGGATAGGGATAGGTTCCGCATCGCGAGTTGTCCCACCGAGTAAAAAGATTGCAGCGCTCCCAATGCTATAGCAATCCGTGGTTAACATGGAAAGGGCAACGCGGCGAGAATCCTTACGATATAGAAACCAGAGGGGTTGTAGTACAAATCTCTGACCGATCAACGTGAGCCATGAGCGTATCCTGGTCACAGATCTCAGTATTTTGTTCTCTCAAGTTGATTGCATTGGGTAGGATACCTTTTCCTGGTAAAAATTTACGATCCCGGCATCCGGTTCTGAGGTGGGGATGAGTTCCGGTCACTGCAAACTGCGGGGAACACCGGTACCGTACGACTCAGACCATGTCTCCCAATCTTCCGTCTCGTTCTCCCCGAGATGCAGATATCCAAAGACACGTCTCCAATCGACTGCACCCACGATAGATTTGCACAAGGACTTGATTTCTGGCGCGACGTCGATTTTCCCCCGGGTAAAGTCATACTGTTTAGTTCCCCAGTGGTAGAACCACCCGATATTTGCCCATCGCAGTTTTGGAAGCAGTTTTGAAGGAGATGTAGTTGCAGCCGTAGGCGAAGGGGTCATTGGTGGTTGAGCAGCAGCTTTCAGAATCAAACTCTCGATGTTATCCGCTGACGCTGCCGCATTGGATACCAGCTGTCTCGGACCAGCGACCGAAGTCATGTAGACTGACGAGTCGATCCCGGGCGCGGAGGCTTTTGGCTGGATATCAGGAACACTGGAGCTCGGGTCTCTTGACCTCAAGTGAGCATTCCACAACCCTTCTTCGGGCAGAATGTAGTGGGTATCAAGGTTGGTTTGATTAGGATATTGTGCGTGATCCTTGAGAGACCACCGGACGAGATCCCTTTGCTTTTGGTGAGAGAGCAAATTTGGGATATAGACAAAACCAGGATGGGATTTGAACACGTATGCAGACTTGAGAAGCCCGTCGTTGAGCTGGACGTCGATGTGTTCATGGAAGAGAGCGGCTGGGTTTCCCTTCCAGCCCCCGTTCAGGATCTCGTCTGACCGGCTTGGGTCCAGGAGAGCGAAATCCAGGACACCGGAGAGATCTGGGGGTGGAAATCGAGTTTTGAACCTCTTTTCCGCTGTTCTGAAGGGCGTATGGTCTGCACCGACCTGGTCCGATGGTCTGTTGCGAAGTGATTTTTCGTAGAGTTTTTTCGCTTTTTTGTAAGCTTTCTCGTCGGAGGTGGATGGCGCGGTCATTCGGGATGCCGCTTACATTCTCGGCTCAAACACGTCATAGGCTTCTCTCTCTAACTTACCTCTCGCTTTCATGTCTCTATGGCTGCTCCGTCGTGGTCAGTCTGCTATTCTCACTCAATCTTATAACCGTATAATTCGTCTTCCACCACCCGTATTACTCCGCACTGCGCGTTACCAAAGCACAAAACCGGTCGACAACTCCCCATCGTCCAAGTCTACATCTCTATCTGAGCCTAAACCTCCCGTTCTTTCCAGGGCTTGGTCAAAGGTAAAGCATGAAGCATCCCACTATTGGAACGGTTCAAAGCTTCTCGCGAAAGAAGTCAGGATCGCGTCCCGGCTTCAATGGAAGTTGCTGCAGGGAGACTCCTTGACCAGGCGTGAGCGTCGTCAACTCAAACGCACAACCACGGACATTCTACGACTCATCCCATTTGCCGTGTTTGTTATTGTGCCATTCATGGAGCTGTTGCTTCCCGTCGCACTCAAACTATTCCCCAACATGTTGCCATCAACTTTCGAGGACAAGTTTGCTGCCGTGAGTTTGGCCCATGAGACCATGCCCAGCATCAATCGCCCTAAATTCGTTGGCTTTAGGAAGAGAAAGAACGCAAACTCCTTCGCGTTAGGCTGGAAATGGCCAAGTTCTTGCAAGAAACTCTTCGAGAATCGGGCTTGAAAGCAAATGCGCACATTGTTGATAGCGAAGCCTTCAAGGAGTTCTTCCAAAAAGTCAGGTCCACTGGAGAATCCCCCTCCGCCACGGATGTCGTCAACGTCGCGCGTTTGTTCGACGACGACCTCACTCTGGACAACCTTTCCCGTCCCCAGCTCGTATCAATGTGCCGATACATGGGGATCAACGCCTTTGGTACCGATAACTTCCTTCGGGGTGCCATTCGCACCCAACTGCTCCAGCTTCGTAGGGACGATCAACTTGTTGCTAGCGAGGGCATAGACGAACTGTCCACGTCCGAACTCCAGGCAGCTTGTCAGGCAAGAGGTATCCGTGTTAGCGGTGTCTCTCCTGCACGCCTTAGAGAGGAATTCGCTACCTGGATCGACCTACACCTCCATAATAGGGTTTCTGGCGTTCTCTTGATCCTCGGAAGGGCCTTTGACTTTGATCGCAAACCTCTCGGCGACGAAGATGGCAAGACCGGCGTCATTAGGAGCTTGGAGAGCGTTCTCAGTGGCTTGCCAGATAACTTGGTCAGTCTTCGTTCTCTCCTTGTGAGAAGCGACTGACACAGTACCTTCCTCTAGCTGAGCGAAGCCGAATTGGAAGTTGATTCCGATAATGCCTCATACAAGCAGAAATTGGAAGTCTTGCAACAACAGGAAGAGCTCATTGAGGACGAACAAGAGCAGGAGCAGCGAGAGGAAAATGCCCGTCGTGCTAAGAAGGAAGAGGAAGCCCGTTTGGCCGAGTCGCTCCTTCCTGATTCTGAGGTTCGTCGGTCAGAAACCCCGTGAGATAATGAGATGCTAAATGATTCCAGCTACACCCGGAGAGGATAGAGCTGGAAGATGCTCGTATGACAACAGAACAGTTGAAAGAGTTGGCAGAAGCTCTCTCGGTCGTGTCTGCCCAATCCAGTGTACTCAAGGAGCGCCATGAATTGCGGGCCCTCATGGAGGAGAACCTTGCCGCTGATGAGGTGGGTGTAACCAAAACTCAAACCATCCTATCAGTATTCAACGTGTCAATAAGGACCCCAAGTCGCCTTCCGGTGCACTGACCAAGAGGATCCGGTCGATGTTGACCAAGATCGATGCTCAGTTACAAGATTATGACTCTCGTGTCGGCAACTCGCTTCAGATGATTTCAGTCGACTCACAAGGTCGCATCTCTGTCGAGGATTTGGAAAAGGCACTGGCAGTTATCAAGCACAAGCCGGACGAAGAAGTCGGGCACCTGGTCATCGAGAAACTTGATGTGGACAAGGATGGTTTCGTGGAATTGGGCCACTTACTTGAGCTGGTCAAGGAGGAAGGACTTGGTCAGTGCTCACTTATTTCACGCGACCATGAATTAATTTTCGTATAGGCGTCGTCGTTGATGACGAAGCTCAGACCTTGCTTGGGCAAGGGGATGAGATCAAGAACATGAAGCCACGCAAGGAGGATATCATTCAGGAGTAGACATTAAGTACTTGGATGTAAAGGCCACCGAACCCTCAACTCACGTGATCTGCCGTCAGTGACCAGCTTGCGAGGCTCGTCGGCTCAGCTGCTGAGCATGATCGCATATCTATAATTTATGTTATAACACACCGTCACGCACACCTTCGAGTGCGATCCCCCTTGCCTGACCAGCTCGAAACTCCAGCTGGCATCCATGACTGAACCCCTATTTTTCCGTCAGCCCTTCAAGGAGTTATACATCCTGCAGAGAGCGCTCAGCACACTCCTCGTCCCGTACTGGACGATCAAGGGCTGTCGTGCTTCAGCCCGGCCGCGACCAATGTGGACTCTAAGTGAGACCGTGTTTGTTATGGCGTTGTGAAGGATGATGCGGATTAACGAAGCTACCGGCATCATGTTGGAATGCACTGACAAAACGAAGGAGATCAACGAGAGATCGCTCCAGGAGACGAGCTTCGTCTGGCTACCCCCCGTTGGAGATCCTCTAGTTAAGGGAACAGGGAGGAGCGAAGTGGTAAACCCCACCAGGATTCCGGGGTACGTATGGCTGCAGGGGACCAATCTTTCCGAGAGCAATGGTACTGGGCAAGTTGTTTTCAATCACCCTACCTCTGCATCTGGCAAACTGACGGATAACAGACGCACGGAGGTGCATATAGGTCAGTCCTT
>Ga0307512_10001887_pt1 | contig 28010 bp, 27 predicted proteins | sample 14_EM_MG_FD_200267 | JGI IMG/M metagenome (GOLD analysis project Ga0307512, IMG submission 200267) | Populus trichocarpa ectomycorrhiza microbial communities from riparian zone in the Pacific Northwest, United States - 14_EM | ecosystem: Host-associated > Plants > Roots > Unclassified | place... | reverse complement strand
ACCAAGGAACCAGAATACCAGTTCCACTGAAGACTCAACCCAGGCCACTGACTGCTGTGGCAGGACCTGTTCTAATTCTGGTTCCGAATCGACACATAGCACCTTATTAGAATCAATGCATAGCCACAGTACCTCATCAGAGTCCCAAACAAGGGACCACAACTGAAGACTGACTGATGCACTAGGGAGCGCTGGAGGGCAACATGGGAACAGTAACAGTATGGAACTTGATCAACCTGAAGATCCCAAAAACCATAAACACAAGCTCAATGAAGCAATTATTGAAGTACTTTCTTCTGCTTCACCCTCCAAGAAGCTCAAGTCCTTGTACGTTTTTTTTTTGGTTTTGATATACCTACTGACACATCTTTCTTCATGACCACAGGGAAAGCAAGGACATCCGGAATCTCTATCACAAGGCACGCACAATCCTTCAAGTTGTTGGGCCATTCATAAATGTACGGACGACATTTATCAATGGATCCCAGCTGGCCTCTGCCCTAGCAAGAACCTCTGAGCCCCCCTCTGAGTAAGCAATGCATATCTTTGCACATATATCCACTGATCTTGAGCACATTTAGACTCTCTGATAATAATCGAGCGGTGTTGGACACATATCAGAAAATCCTTGCATTCATACTGGGACTAGAAGAGCTCACGAAATGGTCTATGACAAATGATCCCTCAGGAATCTGCGACATCGCTACATTTGTATGTGCTTGATATCTCTGTGTCTAACATCTTGCTCATGCCTTGTTAGCTGGAATGGGCATGTAACAAGGGTTGCTCAGACGACTGTGGATCACTTCGTGAGGCCACTATCTGTTACATTCCCCATGTCAAAGACATCCCTAGTGTTGATGACATCCCAAACCTGGATCACAAACAAAAAAAAGACACTTGTGGGTTCAATCATCATGCATCCGCATGCTTACTCTGTCCATGAGATTGACAGGACGAATTTGACAAGGATTGGGAAATTTTCTGCCATGGAGTGCAGAATGGGACAATCTCCATACTTCATGATGACTGGCTGTCATTCCTGTATCCCAAAAGTGGCTACAACCCTGGTGTCATCAACAAGGGCCTTCTGCATGGCCCCTTTCTACTATCAGTAAGTCTTTATACTATTTTGCATATGTGTGGCTAAGGTTTATTTAGTGCTACCAACACATCTTCACTGGAAAACACATGGCAAAGAAGGCCACTCAGGGCAAAGCTCCTGGAAAAGGGTCCATCACAGACATCTATAATCTGACAGAGGTAACCCTGGAGACAATCACATATGTTGCAGTCTTGGTGAGCCACCCTATGCAAGTTGTTTTACAATGTCCATATTTCTAATTGATGTTTCAAAGTGCCATTTTGTCCTCAATGCAAAGGAATCATGGTGTTCAGAGGATGGCCCCTTTGATTCCAGTGTATTCTTCCAGAATATCATAAACCTGTTTGACAACGAAGACTGGGCCAAAGAAATGTTGACTTGGTAGAATGAGTAGGTGATTTTCCCAACTGTATGTGCTTGCTGACAATGGGTAACAGATGGGTATTCGGGAATGACCCCCACGCCAAGAACACAACCCCAAAGGATTACAAGTTGACCGTTGCACTTCTAGCTACACAATGCACTGCCCGCAAGAAAGCAGCAGCCAAAGCATCCCAGGTGGTGGCCCAAGAACACAAGTCAGCTGCCCAGGGACACAAGTCGGCTGTCCAGGAATCCAAGCCAGATGGCAAAGAATCCAAATCAGCCAGCGAAGGATCTGAGTCAGCTGGCGAAGGATCTGAATCAGCTGCCAATAGTGAAGAACACAAGTCGGTTACCTTTGACTCCACATCAGATGAAGACCATTAAGTCAATGGCACCCATTTTTGGCTGCTGGTACCGCCATCATATGTGGCCCAGGTCTACCTGCCCCAGGTTGTTTTGTGTTATAGTAGGATGATTATCAATGAACTTTGATTGCCAATGTCACATGTGTACCTCCAAAATGATTAAAAGTAAATCAAATTGTTCTCTGTCTGAATGTATGTGCCATCTTATCAACACTGAGGGTGGAGCATGCAACCATGCCTTTACAATCAAAACAAGAAAGCATGAACCCTTTTTGGGATTTCCCCAATGCATCTTATTGGCACTGAGGGGAAATGCTCAGCTGCAGCTTTACCATCAAAACAAGAAAGTCTTGCTCCATTCTTGGATTTGCCCCAACCACACTTAAAAGATTGGGGCAAGCCCAACCTTTTTTTTTCTCCACCTCTCTCCGTCCCCCATATATTCCTGCAGTGGCTGCACCAGAAGAAAGCTCACTAACATGGACCACTTTGTACAATGTTGACGCCAACCAGAATGTGAAGCTTCCCAGGATCCTGGGGGCAGAAAATGAAGATTATCTCAATCGATTGAAAAGTTTGTCCTTGTCCAAGGATTGAAATCATTGCAAGTTACCCCTACCATTTTAATCCCTGCTGACTTGCCCACTCTCACAGAACAGACGCTGACCTGCAGTCACTGAGACTTGCTGCACACTCCATCCCTTGGATCATCAGGCCATTTAGGTGTATTGTGACAACCTTTCTTCAGGGATTCAATATGGATCTCAAACTGGAGGTGCCCCCTGATCTCCTGGCACTGTGTGTATCACTTTCATTTCTTGCATATATTGACTAATTTTGTGCACACACTCTATGCAGACTCTCGGAAGAAGAACAAGCTTATCTTGCAAGGTACCACAAAATTCTGATGGCGATACTGGGTCTCAAGGAACAGATACGATACTCACTTGACTATCACTTTATAGGAATCAGCCAGTTGGCATCCTTTGTGCGTATTCAATTTCATCTTTGTTTTCTCTCACTCATCTTTCTACAAGCTCGAACATGCAGGCAATGAGGGTTGTGCACAGGACTTTGCAATGCTCCAGAAACATGCTTACCATCACATCCCCTCAATCGAGGGCTACACTTTCCACAAATCTGCTTTCTACAACCTTGCCATCATACGCTTGCTCTGTCCCTGACATCTACATGACAAATTTGACAAGGACCCAGAAGGATTCTCCTCCAACATGCAAAACGGGAACTGCATACTTCATGACAACTGGCCGGCTTTCCTTTATCCAGAAAGTGGGTACAACCCAGATACCATCATAGAGGGCCTCCTCTGTGGCCCTTTCCTTGTCTCAGTAAGCATTCCTATTGTTTGCATGTGCATAGCTAATCTGTTTATAGTGCTATCAGCAGATATTCCAAGTCGTCAGGCCACACAAATGCACAATAGAAGTGACTCCTGAACACATTGCATACATGGCGGTCTTAGTAAGTCTGCCAATTTATCAGCCTTTGTATGCGTCTAACCAATATTCCCAGTGCTATCATTTTCTAAACAGAGGGGAGACTTGCATGTGCTCCTGCCATGACTACCCACCCAACATTCCACCCAAGAACCAGACATTTTATCAGAACACCCTGGATTTATTCGATGACCAGGGATGGGCCACAGGTACACTGGCATGGTGGACCCAGTATGTGTTTTTCCCTTGCACATGTGCATACTGACATAGATTCTTCAGACAACTCTCTCAACGCCATTCGGTACTTGGCCCAAAATGAGCTGCTGCACATGGCCCAGACTAGAACAAGCCCTGTTCCCCCTCTTTGCTTGCCTTTCACATCCACCATTATCAGAAGAGTCATTTGCTGTACTACCCTTGTCCTCCCTGCATGTGTGTATTGCCCCATGAATGTATCAGTGGTCTGTGGTGCCCTGTAGAATGTTGTGTATCCAATGCAATTATATCATATTTTTGAATGAAAAAAATGTGTGCTTTCTGGTGAAGATCTGGGAAGGTCATACATGAATGCTAGCAGATAGGCAATGATCATACCTCAATCACACCAGATCGCCCAAGATCATGGATAAGTCTTATAAGATCTTTGATTTCTTGCATTCTCATTGCCTCATCTGCACCAGATCGCCGAAGATCCTGGATAGATCTTATATGATCTTTGATTTCTTGCATTCTCATTGCCTCATCCACACCAGATTGCCCAAGATCATGGATAGGTCTTATATGATCTTTCATTTATTGCATAGTAATTACATTACCCTAGCAATCTGGTAGCTATCATACAAAGTCCCACCTTATAGTTGGTCCTTGTATACTTTGACCAATGAGATATAAGACTGTTCACAGATCCGGGATACCTTGCAGGTGATGTAGTCGTTGCAAGGCCATACAAGGTCCTTACATGGATTTCATACTTTTGCTGATGGATGCGCCATCTTCAACAGAGTAACAACGTGTGGCAAACTTGGTGGTGATCACACCTATATCAGGTCATCATAGTGTCACTTCTGTCATCGAGGCCACGCCACCACGGGCAACGATACAAGGGATGGGCAAAATGAGAGTTGCAAGAGATGGGCCGCGGTGCACAATACGCTTCATGTGAGACGGTGACAAGTATGGAAAGCCGGGATGGTGATGAGATGGGGCAATGAAATATGAGAGAGAGATGAGTATACAAGAGGTTGTAGTCGTCTGTATCTGGTCTGCAGAGGCCCTGGGCAGTCGAGACCCTAACTTAGGTGCAGGTTCCTCCATGTTCTCTCTCACTTCTCTGCCATCACGAATGGTCTCAATTCTCACAACTCCTTGTTCATATCTCCTCTTCGTTGTTAGTGATGACAATTTCTCATGCATGTGATTGTGAGTAATGAAACATAGACTAAAGTCCACACATGAGTTCGGGAAAAGAAAAGGAGGGATAAACACAATAGAACCAAAGTGCGCTCGAATCTGAGAACGCACAATGGATTGAATGGAGTGAAATGCTGAAGCGGAACGGCGGGTGTTAACCGCTCGACCGCTGCGAAGGGAGAGAGAATGGGCGATGGCTCCGCATGAGCAACTTGATCGATGCTGAGCGAGCGTAGATGAGACAAGACAAGATGAGCTAAACGCAAAACGCAGAAAACAGACTGGGGAAAAACGTGACACAAAATCGTGAAGCGGCTCGGCTGAGGTACCGGGGACCTGCCTACTCACGGTTCTGCGCGCAGGTTTTTATAGTTCAATTCGTAGCTATTTACGATCTATACTAATTGTCCTTAGCACTAATAAAGAGGGTGCATCCTGAAAACGAGCGCGCGATAACGAGGGTGAGGGGAAACGCAGCGAATGGAGAGGCGACGGCGACGCGCACGGTCCTGTGGCGTCGGTCGAGTTGGGCGAGCGAGGTGGTGTCGGATGTGTCAGCAAAGGTGGAATTCGGGCGTTCCAAGCCCAGCGCGCATGCATACCGTTACAGTAAGGTAAGGGTTTTGCGATGGGGTTACGTATACGAAGTCGAGAAAGCGATGTAGAAGGACAACGAGGCGGTGGTGCCGGTGTCATTGGGAGGTGGGAGGCTGTGACGGCGGATATCGGGAGTAAATGGGGGCGATGTCGACGAGTTTGAGGCGAGGCAGAAAGCATGTCCGGATGAATAACAAGATGCGAGTGACAGGAAGACTTATGGCGTCACGGCGGTTGGTTGACGGGCGCTCCGTTGCGGCCGTTCACGCGTTCACGCGTGGCTGTAAGGCTTGCCTTACAATACAGTCGTTAAAGCACGTAAAAGAAGGAAGGTAAGCAACTTTGACAGATGCTCCACCTAACTCCACTGGCACATGCACCCGAGGCGGGCGAGCTTGATCTCTCATCTCATCTGCATTAAATCCACCCATGCATCAACCGGCGCGAATTCTGGTGACCGAAGCCCAACCTTCAACCTTCGGGATCATCTCTTCTTGATGACCATACAGATTACCGTGACCATAGAATTCCCTCCACGATGACCCAGCCCCGCAGAAGTCGTTGTCCCTTGGACCCAATCGGACCTATTGATTGCTCTGTCACTTCAAGTTCTATGCCGCCACGAAATGGGTCCCGGTTCTCACATCTCCTCATGCTTTTGCATCTCCTCGTTGTTCGAAAGGTTGTGTTGCCGATTTCCGGAGCCACAAACAGGGCGAACGTGCGCTTGGGTACAGCCAATCTGACATCTATTCGATTCCTTCTTCGTCTTTGAATTTCTCACGTATGGAATTAATATTAATATTGGGAGAGGCCATGTGGACACCTTACTGGAAGCCCATCTGCCATCACGGACCCAATGTCACGCACGCTCACGTGCAGTCAAGTCATCAACCGCATGGAACCTTCTGATGTGATGGATGCGTGAATTGGTACCACGGGTCTAGTCATTTGTCGGCATCACCCGAACTTCTATCGGCCCATCGAACCTTGCGCACCCTTATATACGGGTTTCTGACAACCAGTGGCCCCTCCAACCTTTTGTGGACGTGTGTCACGGTATTGACAAGATGGTCAACTGGCAAGATCCTGCTCTCATCCTGAGCGACTACAGTGCGTCCTGCTGTCTCTGTCAACCAATGTTGCCCTTGACAACCACCCAAGTTGCTTTGGTCAAGCTCAATCATGTCATCGCCGGTCTCTATATGTGCGTTCGTCTTCACATCCAGGAGAGCGGGTACTAATATCAGTTGAACTCGCAAAAAAACTTAGCTGGGAAACTGTCCTCACGGCCGGCTTTGAATTAGACGTCCTGCGAGGAAAACGACCATACAAATGGACAATATGGGTGGGCCCTTTGCATCACATAGTACCTCACTACTATCTCAACTGAAGTAGCTATACCTTGGAACCCGCTACACAGGATTACTTGCCTTCGTCTGCTTCTTCATCTATGTCGACGCCCACGGTGTTCCTTGTCAGGTAAGGCTTTAGCAGCTCTGGGGTTTGGGGCAGAGATCATCATTAACGTCCACTAGCTGTTCATAAAAGCCTTCTTTGTAAGGACGCTGTAATGATTACACATTCCTTCCCGGTTGAATGAGATTCTGATCTCATAGGCATTGGGTTATACCTCGTGGGCATTCGCCTCCCTCATCATTTCACTCCGCGCGCAAGTCATTCCTTTGACCCTGTATCGCGTCAATTGATTGCCCTCATTGTTTCTGGTTCTATTTTCAGAATCGCGATATGGAACCGCAATGTCATAGTGTCGTTAATCACATTTGCTGTCTTGTCCGGTGGCGTCGCATTGAACATACGGCGTATGTTTCGTATCCCTTGTTATTCGTACCAATTTCTCATATTCTCTATTTGCACTTTCGAAGGATTGGTAAAGGTGAGCTTTACGTGCGTTCTCATCTCAATAGTATGACCTGACTACAAATTACGAAGATCACTGGGACATACAACCCTATCGTGGATAGCTGCATCGTCCTACGTACGCACGGGTCCCTCGTCAATGCTCTCGGAATTCTCGTGGTGGACGTAGTGCTCTTCCTGGCAATGCTGATTGGGCTTCTGCGACATAGAAATTCGGATGGTATATGGAAATTGCTTTACCAACAGGTGATACCTGGACTATCTCTCCATGTCGCCGCCGATACTGAGTTCCTCTCAGTGTATAATCTGGATGGCGTTGGCCTCCATTGCGGAGATACCAGTCGTGGTCTGTACCTTTCCGCCATTGGGTGATATTCAGCTCACCGATTCGAAGGTATTCTTTATTCTGGACTTGAATGGTGTGTTTCTCTATTTTGTTTTTGCGCACCAGTGCGTGGAATTGGACTGATAGTCCTCTCTCTGACCTGGCAGATGTTTGGAACGAGGTAATGGTTTTTCGTCCTATTGCTTTTCTTTTGGTCAGGGGCTTATTTGACCTCACATCAGATGCTCGTTGGGACAGCACGTAAGAGATGAAAATTATATTGGCGAAAGCACCCGCTCTGACCAAACCTGTTCACATGCTCCTACTGTAGTTGCCATTCTGTTCGTCCTCTCCCCTTTATTAATTGAAGTGGTTCTGACTTGATCAACTCAGATCCATTGCTGCTGCCCGAATGTACCGCTCTTTGTCCGACCGCGGATCCTTCACAGAATATGTGTACGTGTTGCCAGTCGACAACCGCCGACCTCAGAGTTGTTCTCAATCTCACTCCCCACTTCCTTTCAGGTCATCAAATCCGCCCCAATTCTCTTTGACCGACACCACTGTGCACTGTGGAAGGGACAACGTCCACGGCGCTATGCACTTTGGGTCCTTCACGCAGTCGGAAGGGACTCGGACGACGTATGAGGATCCGGCGTTCCTGCCTACAGATCAAATCAAAGCGGAGTTCGTTCCGAGTGGATCGGTCTCCGGCCTTGCACACCGAGAACACGGACAATAAACGTAACTCAGTTGCATATGAGAAGGCTTAGCTCAGTCCAGACGAAGAGTTGTGGCACTCTTTTGGATTTGGTTTGCCCTCGCGAGCTCAGCTCCACACTGGGGGGCCGAGCAAGGTTCAGTTTGACAACCAAGATCTCTTTTCCACACGATGTAATTTCTATAAAAACACGAGCCTGGAGCGAGATATAAGATGGCACTAGATATCGTGTGTTAAATTTCCCGATGATTGAGAGAGAATTAAGGAAACTATTGGTTTCGACTTAGGTGTCCCCGCCCAGTGGGTGTTAGTATTGTAGGCTGCTGGTGCGGCACGTCGGCCCTAGGCTTACGCCAATAACCTGACGTACTCACACCATTGATAGAACGGCATTGGCTCCTTAAAATACATGTACTCACATCATGTCAGACAGGAATTCTGCCGCATCAACGGGTCTCGGCACTTTTCCCTCGGTTCCTTCTTCCTACCGTACCACCCGGAGGTGGAGGAATTTGCCTCGTGCTCCCTCAACAAGGCACCTAAGATTGAATCGGACGCTGGAAGCCTGGAGGCCATTCGGGCTTGACTATGGATATATGCCGTAGCCTGATTTGCAGTGATGCGATATACCCCGGTGCCATGTTGGATTTCCAAGCATTTACAATGATCAGTGGTCTCTGTCCCAGGTTACGGCTGAGGGTGAAGGAGAATGCTCGGAGCGCACCCGAGGTCCTGAGTAATCCATCCAACTGAGCCTGGGGGACGCACCAGGCATTGCCCCGTTACAACCATGGAATGCATACTCAACTCACGGGCACCGTCAGTGCACTTCGATGCCTTCAATTGCTCCACTCCCTCGTCACCGTCATCATATTCTGCCACCAACTCCCACGCAACAAGGCGTGACGGAACCCCCTCCTCTTGAGAGCGCCATATTTCCGGATCTTCGTGGCCAAGCTCTCACCCACGGGCGACTCGGTGTTGGATTCGTGTACTGCGATGAGAAAAAAAAAAGAACGACAGAACTGCGGTAGCCAGCGGATCTGATTTGGATTGCTCCTTTTTTTAGAAGAGGACCACGCTGTCTCTATGATTGCGCCGCTCATCACGGCTTCTGCGTCATATCCTCACCACCACACAAAACGGTACAGGACGTCAGACACCTTTTAGCCTTGAAACCAGGCAAGCCCTCTCTCCTCGGGTCGTAATATAGCTTGATAGCTTGATTGTTCCATCATGCATCATCAATAGAGTAGGTAGAGCGCGCGACTTAAATTCACCCGGAAGCGGCCCGGAAGGCCCAGTAGTAGTTGCGATGCGGGAATATCCGAGTCCGCACTCTCCCGAGACATACATGCGGTACATGCTTCTACACCTCCGGATTCTACACTTCTTTGTATATGAGCGTATTCATAACGCGATGCACACAAGCTCGAGTTTTTACAAGACACCGGGAGAAAGGTGGAAACCATTTTAATGTGAGTTAAACTCACCTGTTGCCCCCAACTCACTCAACCGGAAATTCTGTTAGCCGAAGTAGAATCTTCGTCATCACCTTGTCCTGATGATCACGCAGATGAGAGACAATGAATGGAGGCACAGGATTCGATCCCAATACAACATCCTGGCCTGGGAGATGTCTTGATCCGTCGACCCATTGAATGTGAACGTTCTGTCTCGCTTCGTGCCGTCACGAAATCGGTCTCGGTTCTCGCAATGCCATATTCATCTCCTCGTTTTTCTGGGGTTATTGGTGGTAGTTCTCGAAGACACACGCATTGGGGTATTGTGGTACAGCCAACCATCCACCTGTCCCTATCTCTATTAAACCCCACTTCGATTTTGGATTTCTCACGCATGATATCGTGAGTGGCCAAACATGGACATCGTGGACACATGATTGGAAGCACGTTCGCCCTCCATCACAGACCCGATGTCTCGCATGGTTAAGCACAGCCCGGACATCGACACCACGAAGCTTCCTGATGTAATGCACCGGTGAATTGGCACCACGAGTCCAGTCATGACTCATATGTCCGCATCACCTGAACTGCAATCGTCCCACCGAACGACCTTGCGCAACCTTATATACAGGTTTCTGACTGCCAGTGGCACCCCCACCTTCTCTGGGCGTGTGAATATTGACAGGATGGTCGACTGGAAAGATCCTGCTCACCTTCTGAAAGACTACGGTGCGTCATGCAGTCCCTGTCAACCAATATTGTCCTTGACAACCACCAGTTACTTTGGTCAAGCTCAACCATGTCATGGCAGGGCTCTACATGTGCGTTTGTCTTCACATCTAGGAAAGCGAGTGCTGATGTCAGTTGAACTCGCAACAACTCAGTTGGGAAACCGTGCTCACGGCCGGCTTCGAATTGGACGTCTTGCGAAGAAAACGGCCGTGCAGATGGACAATATGGGTGAGCTCTTTCCATCGCATGGGACTTCACCAGCTCAATGAAATAGCTGTACCTCGGAACCCGTTACACCGGCTTACTTGCCTTTATCTGCTTATTCATCATCATGGACGGCCCCAGGATTCCATGTCAAGTAAGGCTTTGGCAATGCTAGAGTTCAGGACAAATCGTCTTTAACACCCACCTTGTCACAGTCATTCATAATAGCCTTTTTTGTAAGGGCACAGTACCGACCACCCCTTTCCCTCTGGTTATAAATGAGACTTTGACCTCACAGACACTGGGTTATGCTTCTTGGGCATTCGCCTCCCTCATCATCATTCTCCGCGTGCAAGTCATCTCTACTACCCAGGCCCGTGATGATTGATTTCCCTTATTATGTCTATTTCTGTTTTCAGAATCGCGATATGGAACCGAAATATGGCCGTGTCATTAATTTCGGTTGGCGTATGGTTGGGTGGCCTCGCATTGGACATAAGGCGTACGTTGTCTATCCCCATTTGTTTGTACCGTCACCTCATCTCCCGCATTTGTGCTTGCAAAGGATTGACAACGGTGAGGCGATTTAGGGTTTTATCTTAATAGTACAACCTGACGCTCATGCAAATGACGCAAGCTCGATGGGTCATATAGCCCCGTCACGGGTACCTGCATATACCTTCATACACACAGGGGTCTCGCCACTGCTTTCGGTGTTCTCGTGGTCGACGCAGTGCTCCTTCTGACGATGCTCATCGGGCTTCTGCGACCCACTCACGGGAATTCAACTGGTATATGGAAGTTGCTTTACCAGCAGGTGACACTCAGAACGTTTTCTCTGTATTGTCAGATATTCAGTTCTTTCCAGTGCGTAATCTGGTTTGTGCTGGCCTTGATTGCAGAGATACCAGTTGTGGTCAGTCCCTTTCCGCCATTGAACGATTTTCGGCTCATCGTTTTACAGGCCTTCGAAGTCCTGGATTTGAATGGTATGTTTCTCTCCCCCTCCCTTTTTTCTTTCCATGCCCGTGTCCGGACAGAGGCTGATAGCTCCCTCTGTTACTGGACAGATGTTTGGAACGATGTGCGGTTTATCACTTCATTATCGCTTTTGGTCAGCGGTTAATTTGAGCTTCATCTTAGATGTTCGTTGGGACAGCACGTGAGGGACAACAGTTGTATTTATCAAAATTTCTGCTCTTACTGAAACTCTGCCTATTTATACTGCAGTTACCATATTGTTCGTCCCATCTGCGTCTGAGTCTCTTCATCTAGTGTGAAGTCTGACTTGATGAACGCAGATCTATCGCTGCTGCCAGAATGTATCGCTCTCTATCTGATCGCGGACCCTTCACCGGATACGTGTACGTCCTGCCAATGTCCAACCACCAGCTCCAAAGGTTAATCTCTCTCCGACTGTCCCCCTCCTTCAAGGCCATCGCATCCGCCCCGATTTTCGCCGGGTGCGTCTAACCTCACTGCGCTGCGTGGAGGGACCAAAGACCACGGCCCCATGCACATTATGTCTGTCACTCAGTCGGAGGGGACCCACATGACGTACAATGCCACGGCGCTCTCCCAAACCGATGAAATCCAAGTGGAGTTCGTCCCGGGCGGATCGGTCTCCAGCCTTGCACACGAGAACACGCACGATAAGCCCAACTCAGCCGCCTACAAGGCGGTTTAGCGAGGTCTGGACGAAGAGATGTGGCACCTTTTGAGATTTGGTTTCGTGATGTGTTCTTGGACCTTCCCTCTCACGCTATTTATCCTTGCGTACCCAGGTCCATACTGGCGTGCCCGAGAGCAAGGTTTCATCGGACGGCCACGATCCCTTTGCCACACGACTGGATTTCTATCAAAAAAAAGAACCTGGAGCGTGTTGTATGATGGTACTATATATCATGTATTAAATTTCCTGAAAATCGAGAAAGGATTATAGTAGGCAAGGAAATCATGCTTCCTAACTTAGGTGACCCCGAATCAGGGTTCCGCCGACTTCCTGTTAGATGTAGGTTGGGCCTCACTGATTGCGTACTATATGGACTCTAGATCAGACACTGGAGGCCAATCAGTCATGATATACCAACACAGACACTTCCCCATACAGTAATTGAGTACAAATGCTTTCATAGATTCTGTGCCCCATTTGATATTGTGAACTTGAAGCAAGTAGTTTGCGCTTGCAGACGGATGCGACCGGCCCAGTATCCGGCGGTCTGCGGCGGAAATGGTAGCGGAGGTCGAACTTTCTTTTTTCAAAACTCCATCACGAGTCGGAGGAGACTCAGACGACATTCCATACCTCAGCTCAGCATTCCTGCCAACAGACCCATACAAGTAGAAACGGAGTTAATTCCAAACGGATCGACCTCTAGCCCTGGTGCGGAAAAAGTGTGAGACGAGACCGACTCGGCTAGATACAATATATGATCGGAAAAAGGACGACAAGGTAAGAGAGGAGGTAAGTACAGGGTTTTCCTAATGCGTGGGCAGCAACTTGGGCTGACAATGAGTCTCTATTGTGCCGCTCATCACGGCTTCTGCGTCAGCCTCCCACTTCCATGCAAAACGGTACAGGACGTCAGACAACATTCAGCTTTGCAAGCGGGCACTCCATATCTCCTCGGATCTTGATTGTTCCATCATCAATACAGTAGAGACTCGTGCCAGTACAGTACTCGCGCGACTTCTCTGAACCGGGAAGTGGCCAAGGCCCATGAGTCGCGTTGCAGGAATATCGGAGTCCGCACTCTCCGGGGACACACATGCGGCATGCTTCTAAACCTCCAGATTCTACACTTCTTGTATATCCCAACCAATGAGAGTATTCGTTAAGCGATGCGCACAACGTCGACTTTTTACATGCCACCGGGAGAAAGGGGGAAAGCGTTTCGATGTGGGTCAAACTCATGCGTTGCCCAGTTGCGTCCATGCTGTATTCATTGTATGACAAGAAAGTCGGATAAGACATTATGCAAACGTTGACAGATGTACCACCTAGTTCCACATAGACTACGACTATATGCACGCGAACCGTGCGAGCTCAACATTTTGTGACTTAAACCCCCCACGGGTTCTACCGGAAATTCTGGTCATCACCTTCTCTTGATGACCATATAGATGACAAACAAGGAATCGAGTCCGAATTCCTACAACGCGGCCTGGCAGAAGTCTTGATCGATTGGTCCCTCGACCCATTGAATGTGAATGTTCTCTCTCTCTTCTGTGCCGTTATGAAATCGGTCTCGGTTCTCGCAATGACGTATCCACCTCCTCGTTTTTCTGGGGTCAATGGTGGCGATTTCCGAAGGCACAAGCATTGCGATAATGTGGCACAGCCAATTATCCATCTCTCGCTATTAAACTCCCACTTCGGTTTTGGATTTCTCACACATATATATCATTGTGAGTGACCAAACATGGACATCGTGGACACTTGATTGGAAGCACATACTCCTCCATCACAGACCCGATGTCTCGTATGTTTAAGCACAGCCCGGACATCGACTCCACGAAGCTTCCTGATGTGATGCGTCGGTGAATTGGCACCACGAGTCTAGTCATATATCCGCATTATCCGAACTGCCATTGAACTGCCATTGAACGACCTTGCGCGGCCTTATATGCGGGCCTCTGACAACCATTGGCGTCTCCACTTTCTCTGGACGTGTATATTGACGAGATGGTTAACTGGAAAGATCCTGCTCACCTTCTGAAAGACTACAGTGCGTCATGCTGTCTCAATCGACCAATATTGCCCTTGACAACCACCTAAGTTGCTTTGGTTAAGCTCAATCATGTCGTGGCCGGCATCTACATGTGTGTTCATCCTCATATCCAGGAAAGCGAGTGCTGATGTTAGTTGAACTCACATAAAACTCAGCTGGGAAACTGTGTTTACGACCGGCTTCGAATTGGACGTCTTGCGAAGAAAACGGCCGTACAGATGGACAATATGGGTGAGCTCTTTCTATCACATGGGACTTCACCATCTCAATGAAATAGCTGTACCTCGGAACACGTTACACCGGCTTACTTGCCTTCATCTGCTTATTCATTATCATGGACGGCCCCAGGATTCCATGTCAAGTAAGGCTTTGGCAATGCTAGAGTTCAGGACAAATCGTCTTAACACCCACCTCGTCATAGTCATTCTCGATAGCCTTTTTTGTAAGGGCACAGTACCGATCACCCCTTTCCCTCTGGTTGAATGAGACTTTGACCTCACAGACACTGGGTTATGCTTCTTGGGCATTCGCCTCCCTCATCATCGTTCTCCGCGTGCAAGTCATCTCTTCGACCCATGCCCGTGATGATTGATTTCCCTTATTATGTCTCCTTTTTTTTTCTGTTTTCAGAATCGCGATATGGAACCGAAATATGGTCGTGTCGCTAATTGCGGTTGGCATATGGTCGGGTGGCCTCGCATTGAATATAAGGCGTACGTTGCCTATCCCCATTTGTTTGCACTATCACCTCATCTCCCGTATTTGTGCTTGGGAAGGATTGACAATGGTGAGGCTCCCACATGGATTTCATCTTAAGAGTACAACCTGACGCTCATGCAAATGACCCAAGCTCGATGGCTCGTACAGCCCCGTCACGGGTACCTGCATTTTCCTGCATACACACAGGGGCCTCGTCACTGCTTTCGGTGTTCTCGTGGTCGACGCAGTGCTCCTTCTGACGATGCTCATCGGGCTTCTGCGGCCCACTCACAGGAATTCAACTGGTATATGGATGTTGCTTTACCAGCAGGTGACATAGAATGTTTACTCTGTGTGGTCAGATATTCAGTTCTTTCCAGTGTATAATTTGGATTGCGTTGGCCTTGATTGCAGTAATACCAGTTGTGGTCAGTCCCTTTCCGCCATTGGACGATATTCGACTCATCATTTCACAGGCCTTCGGAGTCCTGGATTTGAATGGTATGTTTCTCTCCCATGCCCGTGTGTGGACAGAGACTGACAGCTCCCCCTGTTACTGGACAGATGCTTGGAACGATGTGCGGTTTATCACTCCGTTATTGCTTTTGGTCGGCGGTTAATTTGAGCTTCATCTCAGATGTTCGTTGGGACGGCACGTGAGGGACAGCAGTTGTATTTGTCAAAATTTCTGCTCTTACTGAAACTTCTCTGCCTGTTTATGCTGCAGTTACCATACTGTTCGTCCCCTCTACGTCCGAGTCCCCTCTCCTAGAGTCAAGTAGTTCTGACTTGATGAACGCAGGTCTATCGCGGCTTCCCGGATGTATCGCTCTCTATCTGATCACGGACCCATCACCGGATACGTGTACGTCTTTCCAATGTCCGACCATGAGCTCTTGGGCCGTTCTCAATCCGATACCCCCCTTCCTTTAAGGACACCGGTACCGCATCTGCCCCGATTTTCACCAGCTGCGTCCGACCCCACTGCGCTGCGTTGGGGGACCGAGGTCCACGGTCCCATACACATTCAAGTTGTATCTACCACTCAGTCGGAGGGGACCCAGATGACGTACAATGCCAAGGCGTCCCCACAAACCGATGAAATCCAGGTGAAATTCGCTCCGGGCGGATCGGTCTCCAGCGTTGCACACGAGAGCACGCACGATAAGCCCAACTCAGCCGCAAACGAGATGGTTTAGCCAGGTTTGCGAGTGGGCGAAGAGATGTAGCACATTTTGAAATTTGGTTTCGTATATATGTTCTTGTATCTTTGCTCTCGCATTGTTTATCCATGCGTACCCAGTGCCATACTAGCGTGCCCCAGAGCGAGGCTCCGTTGGATGGCAACGACCCCTTTGCCGCGTGAGTGGATTTCTCTCAAAAAAAGAACCTGGAGCGTGTTGTGAAATAGTATTATATATCATGTGTCGATTTTCCTGAAAATTGAGATAGAATTATAGTAGGCAAGGAAATCATGGGTCCGAACTGTTGGAGGAACACACGACTCGGAAGCGCGTCCGACCCGTACATCCGGATGAATTCCGACAAGGACTCGGGACGTTTCTATCCTGAAAAGGACAGAAGGATTTACACATTTCTCATTCTCGTATGCTTGCACGTTTTCCCCGATGCTTTGGCCATTTGGTATACACACATGCAAGCACACATGAGGTTTATATTCTGTAGCCTCACAGCAGCTAGGACCTCAGACTTTTATCCTGGAGACTGAGGTCAGTACTTGTTTTCATTCTACCAGACAGAGTAGCGTAGCTGACTTTTTCCCAAATCCACGCAGTCCCACGCTATAAGGTAGCAAACAATCTCAGATTCGGGCCCGTTCGGGAACTTTTTCGGGTAGATTGCATTCTGCGTGTGATCTCTATTTGGAGGGTGCCAGATAGAGATACTGTTTTCATGCCCCAGATATTTTTTGTGTTATCCGAACGCACTGTTTTCACGAACCAAATAGAGCTAGGCCATGTCACAAATATGTGACTGAGTGTCACAACACATGACTGGGAATGCGCATGTGAGGGGAAAGATGCAAACACGCGTCGTCACACGCGCCGTCACAGAAATGCAATCTCGACGAAATCGAGGGTCGGAGGTGCATTTGGACTTGGCTGACGTTTTTTCAAACGAAATATGATTTCACACACGTGAAATTTTTGCCGAACAGCACTTTTTTTCCCACTCAAGAAATATTTCGACAAGATATCATTTTGGCTGGTATCTCGAGATACAAACTGGTTCCCGAACAGGCCCTGGCAAGTCTTTTATCCCTCCCTTGGCTCAAGAGTGTCCGGCCCGGGCCAGCGGCGGAAATGGTAGCGGAGATTGAACTTTATTTTTTTGCCCTGGCACCAGCTGGCACCTCAACACGCAAGCACCAGTCGCTCCACTCATTTCTGTTTGCTCTCCGACCTTTTGGGCCGATCTCGGCTTTCGCTGCACTCGCACTTGCTTCATGCCGGCGGATAGTGGATGTGATTTCTAGGGCGCGACTTGTGCAATACCCTAGGGGAACACAGCCAACCATTGACCTATCAAGTATCAATCTCGAATTTTCACACCCTTGTAATTAATGTGGACACTATTGTTGGGAGTACGTATCCAGCCAGGCACGCACGCCCATATGCAGCCCCATCATGACCTGCCAGTGTGAGAGCACCTTGCAGACGTTATGAGCGACCCCACGGGCTCAATGAAGGATTTCTACTAGTGGCGAGCGTCGAACCCTTTCTTCATTTCACACGTAGTACGGGCGATAGATCACAGATTTCAGTCTATTTTCGATCCCCATACTGCGGTCCAGAAGTCCCGGTCTCTCGATCCATTGACCCTTTTTTACCCACTTTTTTTTTTTTTGCATTAGTTTCACCCACTTTTGTGTCGCCACTAAATCGGACTCGGTTTTTGCAAAGCTTTGTCCATCTTCTCGTTATCCGGGGGGTTAACGATGACGATTTCTCGGGAACAAGGCTTGCGATATGGGAGTACAAGTCAATCAACCAACCATCAATTCCCCTCTTCGGTTTTGAATTTCTCACGCTTTGTAGTTGTGGGCGGCCAAACGTGGCGTTGCGGACAACTTTATTGGACATCCATTCTCCATCACAGCCCTTGTCCTCCCCTGTCATTCGGTCACACACACTCGAGCGCATATCAGATATCAACCTCATAGGGACTTCCCGATATGACGAAACAACGGATTACCATCTCCAATTCAGTCATGTGTCTGCATTCCCCAGGTCATCATTGGAACGACCTTACGCAGTGCTATATACAGGTCTTTGCCAACATGGGCTTTCTCCACATTCTCCGGACGTCGTATCAACAAAATGGTCAACTGGCATGATCCTGCCCTCGTTATGAAAGACTACTGTGCATACCGTAACCCCTTTGTCTGCGAATATCGCCCTTAACAGTCACTTAGTTACTTTCGTCAAACTGAACCATGCTATTGCCGGTATCTACATGTGTGTTCATCTTCATGGGCAGGAAAGCGTGCGTGCATTGATATCAACTTGCAACAACCTCAGCTGGGAAACCGTGTTCACGGCTGGCTTCGAATTGGACGTGATACGAAGAAAACGACCATACAAATGGACAATATGGGTGGGCTCTTTGCATCATATAGGACCTCACCACCATCTCAATTGAAGTAGCTATACCTTGGAACCCGCTACATAGGATTACTTGCCTTCGTCTGCTTATTCATCTATATGGACTTCCAAGGTGTTCCCTGTCAGGTAAGGCTTTATAAGCCCTGGTGTTTTGGGCAGAGATAATCATTGACGTCCACCTTCTCATACGAGTCATTCATAACAGCCTCCCTTGTAAGGACACTGTAACGGTCACACATTCCCTCCCGGTTGAATGATACTTTCACCTTGCAGGCATTGGGTCATGCCTCTTGGGCATTCGCCTCCCTCATCATTACACTCCGCGTGCAAGTCATTTCTTTGGCTCTGGCTCGCCTTCATTGGTCGTCCTCATTGTTTCTGGTTCTATTTTCAGAATCGCGATATGGAACCGCAATGTCATAGTGTCGTTAATCCCATTTGTTGTATTGTCCGTTGGCGTCGCATTGAACATACGACGTATGTTTCGTATCCCTTGTTTTTCGTACCAATATCTCATATTCCCTGTCTGCACTTTCGAAGGATTGTTAATTGTAAGCTTTAACATGCGCTCGCATCTTCATACTATGGCCTGACTGCAAATTACGAAGGTCACTGGGGCATACAGCCCTATCGTGGATAGCTGCATCGTCCTGCATACGCGCGGGGCCCTCATCAATGCTCTCGGAGTTCTTGTGGTCGATGTAGTGCTCCTCTTGGCAATGCTGATTGGGCTTCTGCGACATAGAAATTCAGTTGGTATATGGAAATTGCTTTACCAACAGGTGATACCCAGACAATTTCTCCGTGTCACGCCGATACTGAGTCCCTTCCAGTGTATAATCTGGATGGCGTTGGCCTTGATCGCGGAGATACCAGTTGTGGTCTGTCCCCTTACTGCTATTGGGTGATATTCAGCTCACCGATTCGAAGGTATTCTTTATTCTGAATTTGAATGGTGTGTTTCTCTATTTTGTTTTTGCGCACCAGTGCGTGGAATGGGACTGATAATCCTCTCTGTGGCTTGGCAGATGCTTGGAACGAGGTAATGGGTTTTCATTATATTGTTTTATCTTTGGTCGGGGGCTAATTTACCTTCACATCAGATGCTCGTTGGGACAGCACGTGAGAGATGAACATTGTGTTTGCTAAAACTCCTACTCTGACCAAAGCTGTCCGCATGCTCCCACTGTAGTTGCCATTCTGTTCGTCCTCCTCCCGATTTTGGTTGGAGCGGTTTTGACTTGATCAACGCAGATCCATTGCTGCTGCCCGAATGTACCGCTCTTTGTCCGACCGCGGATCCCTCACCGAATATGTGTACGTGTCGACAACCGCCGACCTCAGAGTCGTTCTCAATCTCACCCTCCACCTTCTTTCAGGTCACCAGATCCGCCCCAATTACCCTTGGCCGCGTTGAACAACACTGCGCAGTGTAGAGGGGGAAACGCCCATGACTCTATGCACCTTGCGTCCTTCACGCAGTCAGAAGGGACCCGGACGACGTATGAGGCTCCAGACTTCCTGCCCACGGATCAAATCCAGGTGGAGTTTGTTCCGGGCGGGTCGGTCTCCAGCCTTTCGCACGAGAACACGAATGACAAGCCCAACTCGGCTAGATACGAGACGGTGTAGCCTATATGGGTGAAAAAGATGTGGCCCATACTTTTCGTCTTTTCGCTTTTAGATGTTGGCCTCGGTCAACATGTGCCACTGGTAGTCCGATGGACTGCTCTTACTGTGTCTCCCCTTCCTACTCCCTGCAGTTCCCTTTCCTTTGCCCTTACCCCTCTTTGTTTATTGTCCATTAAGTACCTTATTTTCGCTGTCCCTCGAAATTGTAGCACTTAGAGCTTAATGCAAGTGGGACAAACACTTGGACTTCCGAGCCTTTACTCTCTGTCCCAAGCAATTACTAGGGGCGACGTATCACCAGGTAATTCTTTCCCTCCGATACCGCCGTCACGTTATTTCCAGGTCCGGTTTGACATCCAAATCTTTTGGGACCTCTTGTCTGTATCAGCTACAGTCTCCTAGTGGTGTCGGCTCCCTCGTTGATCACCTGGGCGCTTACCCGGGCGCCACCAGGTGCTGCATGCCACCATTCCCACCCAGGCTCGTCACATTGTATCGTACGCATTAACAACACCACATCTTTTGTTCCTAGCCTAACAAGTCTGCCATTGCTGTGCTCCCTACTTTAATGTCAACTTTTGGCCTCTTCCCGCCCCCTCCTCCCCGCGGGCCTCGGAGTATGCACAAAGTCACTCTTCATTGCCGCTACCACAGATCTGGCTGACCATATCGCCACCTTCCACATGTGTGTCTGTGATCCTGCGCATCGGGAGTCCTCAGGCTTTGGACGTATAATATACAAGAATAGGGATGATTCATCAGACCTCCACTGACGACTACATCACCCCTGCAGGGACGCGGAACCGTGACGGCGTCCGCAGCCAGATACAGTGCAGTGGCTACGAAACTGGAATCCTTTTACAAGCGACACCGTTATTGCCACGATCAACACCAACACGATCAACACATCCAATAACAGCCCCTTCCATCCTTCCCGAACAGAAAACAAAAGCTGGTCGTTAAACCACAGCCCTGTGGATGAGTTTCCCCACCAATGCGCCCTCGAGCCACCCGCCGGGACTCAAACTCGGCGTCTTTGCAGGTGGCGGGCCCTTTCCGAGGCTTGTCGCGCCCGGTATTGTCGTGGACGACCCGGCGCAGTTCTCACCCGGCGCGAGCATGGGCGTGGGCGTGGGCGCGCATGCGGGCGAGGGCGCGAGCGCAATCACCGCGCCATCCTACTGGCGAACTGGACTAACGCACGTCTTGACGCGGGGGGCGCGCATCGCGCAGTTGCAGTCGCAGCTGCAGCTCCCGCAAGACGGGAGCGTGCAGCTTTTGCTTATCGAGGAGCAGCAGACGTTGCGGGAGGTGGTGGAGTTGCTGGTCCGCGTGCGCGTCGCGTGCCCGCACGGGCGGATTCTCATCGTAGGCGAACCGTTCGTCGCGGTGGCGTACCTGATGGCGATCGAGGGCCGCGACTTGCAGGCCACGTGGCGTCTTGTCACGGGCGAGGCGCTCTCGCATAAGGTGTATAGGGAGGTGCATGGCGTGCTTGGAAAGTTTGCGAAGGACATCGAGGAGGAGGGGAAGAGGCTTGCGAGGGAGGAAGAACAGCAGCACCTGGTGTTTGAAGAATACTCACTGCAACCGCAACGCAAGCGGAGGAAGAAATGATCATATTATATTTGAAATTGCTAAAGGGGCTTTTTGTAACATCTTTTTTCTACAGCTTTTTCTTCTCGACGACAGAATTGGTTCCTACTTGAATATTAGCTGTTCACAAGCACGTAATGGAATAGGTGCGCATCTACGGCAATCCTAACATTCGCCTTTTGGATGGTCTGTAAACTATTGAGGTGTACTGGTACATCATAACCAACAAACAAACAAAGATTGTGCGGACGAACGCAAGCGAGGGAGGCGGCGTCCGAGAGAGGAAGAAAAATGACGAAATAAAGAAAAAGACACTCTACAATTGTGGGCCGGCGAGCCGCACCTTTTCATCTACATCATTCTCGTACAATGCGAATGCCTTGGTGAACATCCCAGCAAGCTTGCGGACTTCGCGCTCGAAAGCGGCGCGGTCCGCCCACGCGAGTGCGGGGTTGAGCACCTCGCGCGGGACGCCCTCAATTCCAGTGGGGATCTGCAGGTTGAACGACTCAAAAGTCTCGTACTGCGCGTTCTTGAGCTCGCCAGAGTGGACAGCGTCGACGATGCGACGTGTCACCGCCAGTGGGCAACGTTTGCCAGTGCCGTACCTGCCGCCAGTCCAGCCAGTGTTGATCAGCCAGCAGTCAACTTTGTGTTTCGACATGCGTTCTGCGAGCATCTCGGCGTAGCGACCGGGCTGAAAATTCAACGTCCGATGAGCGGGAATGACGAATACCTCAAGGATAAAAGCAGACTCACAGGGAGGACGATGAAGGGGGCAGAGTAACACGTTGAGAATGTTGGGATCGGCTCAACGACGCCATCCTCCGTTCCGGGTGTCTTGCTGTATACGGAAGAGTGAATACGAAAACCACAACACAAGAGTTGGACATACGAAGTGTATCCGGCCAGGAAGTGGTAGCTGGCTTGCTCGGGCGAGAGCTTGCTCACAGGCGGAAGCACACCAAAGGCATCGCACGTAAGCATGATGATGTTGCCGGGTTGGCGGTTGACAGCACACGGTATATGCGCGTTCGGGATGAACTCGATCGGATATGCGCAGCGCGTGTTCTCGGTGATGCTGACGTCGTCATAGTCGGGCGAACGCGTTCCAGGGTTGTAGACAACATTCTCGAGGATGCTGCCAAAGCGGATCGCGTTGTAGATCTCGGGCTCCTTTGTGGCGGAGAGGTTGATGCACTTGGCGTAACAGCCACCCTCGATGTTGAAGACACCAGTGTCGGACCAGACGTGCTCGTCATCACCGATGAGCAGACGCCGCGGGTCGGCACTAAGAGTCGTCTTTCCTGTTCCCGACAAGCCGAAGAAGAGTGTAACGTCACCCTTATCGATGCCGACATTAGCCGATGAATGTAGTGAGAGCTGACCGAACTTGACGGGCTGCAGGTAATGCTGTGTGGAAAGAACGCATCGATCTCGAGTTTGAAACAACAGAAGATGCTGTGATCATGCACCCACCATGACGGAGAAGACACCCTTCTTCATCTCTCCCGCGTATTCCGTTCCGAGAATGACCATTTCCATACGCTTGAAGTTGATCTCGACGGAGGTCGTACTGCTCATACCCTTGGTAAAGCGGTTGGCTGGGAATTGGCCAGCATTGTAGATGATAAAGTCGGGCTCGCCAAAGTTGGCGAGTTCTTCTTCCGTTGGACGGATCAGCATGTTGTTCTAGAAGGGCATCCATAAAAGGTAACTGAAAGCCCGTAGTTTGAACCAACCATGAAAAGAGCATGATACGCCCGGGCACAGATCACCCGGACCTTGATGCGGTATTTGGAATCCCACTGCCAACTGTCGTTTAGCCACCTCACTTGGCCAGGTAAAAGGAGACCTACGCCTGCAAAGCCGTCGAAAACGTAAACGTTGTCGCGCGTGTTCAAATAATCAATAGCGCGTTCGCGGTTAATTTCAAACGTGTCTAGGTAGATGGAGAATGGGGTTATGCAAGCACGCGTACAGAAGATGGAACCGTAACATACGCTCGTCCATCTTGATGTTTACACTTCCCCACCAGATATCATCTTTGCTGGTTTCTTCGTAGACAATGCGCTTGTCCTTGGGAGAACGACCAGTCTTCTTTCCAGAGAAGTTGATCAGAGCACCGGTCGCGGAAATGATGGCACCTTCATTGCGAATGGCGTCCTCATAGAGTAAGGCGACAGGTGCGTTGCGTTTGAGAGTGATCTTCTCCATATCGAAGCCCGCCTGGGAGAAGTACTCGAGGTCGCGGCCAATGACTACCCGCCGATGAACCGATGAGAGGGTGAGATGTCAACAGTCAGCCGACGTACGGTTGGAAATGGCCTCATTGTCGTGTGATTGTGCGTAGTGCTTGTGGAGGATATGAGGGGTCACGTAGGGAGTTATGGTGTGAGTGGGCATGTTGGTGGAGGAGATCTAGAGAAAGAATGGGCGGGCGGTAAGGGAGACATGCGGGGAAATTTTAAGATTTATATGAGTTTGGACAGATGGCAGCCAAGATCCGTCTTAGGCGCCGTGGGGAAGCACATGACAGGAGTAAAGGCGAAAAGGTCGCAACTCACGGGTAACGAATTTGATGACGATTTCCTGTGATGCGATTGGAGACGGCGCAGAAGAGCGTAAGAAGAAGAGTTGGCGAGTGAAGGGAGCCGATGGATGGCCCTGAGTGAAGGTCTTATATGCGGGAGCAGCTGCCCCATCCAGTTTCCAAAACTGTCATACCAATCCGAAAAAGAAACCAAAAAAAAATTACTATAACAAAAAATCACAACAGATCGGCTCTTCCGCTCTCTCGGTTTCTCGGTTTCTCGGGCGAGCGTCGGCTGATATGATAGCGCAAGAGGCGCGGTGTGGGACCTTGAGCGGGAGGCCGTCGAAGACTCGAAGTGTCGTGATGATGACGGCGCTTGGGAAAAAGCGGCTTGGTCGTGGCGTTTGAGGTGGTGAGAAGGGAACGAGGGGCGACTGGGTGCTGGCGGTCCAATTGAAGCTAGACCATGCTCGCAGTGAACGTCGAGCTTAAGGCTCGAGGTTCAGCTTGTTGGGACAGCTGCCAGCACGACTGACCACATGGAGCATGTCCCTCCTCGCAAAAACCTCTCACCTATTTTCTGTATTATTCCGAGTCCTTGCTACCTCGCCACGTCTTCCTTTCAAGATACCAGGTCGAACTCTTTTCGTTTTCATTTTTATTTTTTAAATTTGACCTCCTTCAGAAACTGCGCAAACAGCGTTGAAACGTCCGAGACCGCGCAATGCGATTCCGCATCGTATCTCTACAATTCCGACTCTTCTGATTGTGCCTACATAAGCCAAGCCATGGAGAGATTAAGATCATGACGACTAACAAACGCCCAGACAGGAATGGCATTACACTGAGTCGGCGGTGCAGAACTTTGATACATATCGTAAACATTGTATCCATTCTGCCAGACCGTACCGTGTGTTGCATGTGTCCTCCGAGGACGGGAATAGCACTTACTTCTGCAGCACCCACATGAATGACGACTCCGTGGCCGTGAAGGCTTTCACCGATGATTTTCCCGGATGCTGACGTTGGCAGGGGCTACCGGCTTTACCCGTTCTCACCCTCCGATTTCTCCCGGACTTGGCCTCACTCCCCCACCACCTAGGTCAGCTGCAATGATCAGCCCGAAGCTACGGAGCGCGCAATACGGCCACCGAGAGTAAAAGGTTATCGGATTAAAGCTAAACTCCTCACACGCAAAATTTTACTTTTCTCGTGGCTCGTGGCATCTCCGCCATTTGTAGCCCCTCAATCCGTTCACGGGGGTACCCGTTATGGCATACCCGCAGGAAACGGTTGAAACTAGGGGTGGATGCTTTGAATTCAGGCGTGCCTTTTCATGTCCATTCCAACCGGGACACGGAAACAGCTCAGGGGAAGGTGCAGCAGCGGTGCGTCTGGATCGATCAAACTGCCGTTCTTAGGTGTACATGCTACTCCGTCTCATTCGTCAGCAATAGCCTACTGGCTTTGCGTCACCTCTTCGACGTTCCCTACCCTGGCCATTCAGAATCCATTTTTTACTTCCTCAGATCCATATGCTCCACTTCGTTTACCAAACCAGGACTCCCACCAACCGAGTTAGGGAGCGCAACAATAACTTGAAGGGGACTAAACTGGCACGCCTTCCGCGTCCGCACATAAAAAGCCGACCTTGCCTCCGCCAGATGACAAACCACTGCACATCTACCCCTCTGTAAACCTCCTCCCAGCTCGGCGTTGCGTGCCTCATAAGCAGCCCAGTCCCACCTCCAACGACATCCCCCGGCTCTTCTTTGAACCATTGACCTACCTCTGATTACCATGGAGAACGCATCTGTCTCTATCCCTGCCCCATCAGCTCAATGGCCTGTTGAAGAGCTCGTCATCCGCCCACTCACATCAGCAGATGTCCAGAACGTTCGCGCACTACACGTATGTCCCAGTCCCACACGTACCCGTATCATCCAGCTAATTTCATCTTCTCCCCAGGCCGAGCTGGCACCTTCTTTCCCCACACTACGCCCAACGTTTTTCCACCAACTCCTCACCCACCCAACGCACCTCGGCCTGATCGCCACCCTACCCTCCTCCGACAAGCCCATCGCCTGCATCGCCGCTGCCCTCCACGTCCCCACATCAGACCTGACATCGCGCTCTACCCCGCTCTCCTTTGAGGTGCATGTGCTCGCACTCGGCGTGCTCCCTGCCTTCCGCCGGTGCGGCCTTGCCACGCGCCTCGTCCGCACTGCCGCGGTCTCGCTGCGCGCTCTCGCCACCAACGCGCCACAGGTACCCACCACATCCGTCACCGCACAGTCCCCGACACGCATCTGCGTGGATGTCGCGCGCGCCGACGGCAACGCGAGGGCATTTTGGAGCCATGTCGGGGTGCGCGAGGAGGGCCCTTCGCTGCGGGAGCCCTGGAGCGTTGGCTGGCGGGATGTCGTCAGCGTTGCGGGCCCGGTCATGAGCGCCGCTTGAGCGTCGCACACCCCAGTTTCTACCCTCCATGCTGTATAGACCCCATTGATTGGTTATTTATGGCCCTCTGGCCACTTTAATGACACCAGTATCACTCTTAGAATTGCATCCACTTTAACATGTTCTGATATAGAGGCAAGCATTCGAACTTGCAGGCACTAGCAGTCGTGCCCATGAGGAAGATGAGATCCGTTCTCGGATATCGCCGGAGAAATGCAAAAGCCTAAGATAACAAGATGCAGCGGGGCTTGGAGTTCGCATGATGGTGATGGCGATGGCGATGGTTGACTCACTCTGGGCTACTATCACAATATTGTTCCTCGGGAAAACTTGAAGCTCCTCAACTGAGTCTCGATCCTGACGGAGAAAAGGTGACGCCTCTTGATTTGACCGGAAGCGTGTGTACGGTACGTTCCGGTGCTCTCGGGTAGGAATCAGACTTCCGCACCTTCAAATCTTGTAGTTATATCGTTAAATCTACTCGACCAGACTCGGGGCGTCCTAGTACAGTAGCCACCGAATCGGGTGACATTATCGGAGATCTGTGCAGTACTCAGCGGAAACGGGTGTTGCAATCGGGGGACCCCGATAAGGCCACATGCCATCTGAGCTCAGGGCTCAATAGCGACGATAATTCGAAAGGACTTGAAGCGTCTGTACACTACCTGGGGTGTATCACTGGTCCATGATCCGTTTGTCGTTGCAGAAGACCGCCTCCTCAGTCGTCCGACAGCCCGAGGAACAAATGGGAATACCAAATATACCCTTGACATTCATTCTATGATTAATACTGTGATATGTGGCAAGAGCCAAAGGCCCAAAGATAGTGCTACAAGAAAGACCGAGACATGTGCTTCTTCATTTCTTGATCCCGATGGATGCAGGATCCAAGGTCCCTCCACGGTCGTGTTTTTCGACGAGGCTTCCAGTTAACACTTCCTTTTCGCCACGCCGCAGTGCTCCAGAGCCACGCAAGAGACAACGTATGCGATGAAAGGCGCCGCAATATAATACCGCTCTGTACGAATGCCGAACACAACAGTTCGGCCAGACACGATCGAAAAAAAAAAAAAAAAGCAAGAGGGTGGTTGCCACTCACACCAG
>Ga0307512_10001886_pt1 | contig 28031 bp, 33 predicted proteins | sample 14_EM_MG_FD_200267 | JGI IMG/M metagenome (GOLD analysis project Ga0307512, IMG submission 200267) | Populus trichocarpa ectomycorrhiza microbial communities from riparian zone in the Pacific Northwest, United States - 14_EM | ecosystem: Host-associated > Plants > Roots > Unclassified | place... | reverse complement strand
AGAGACGTGTTTTGGTACGACACATAACGTGTCTATGTCAGAACCAGGCCCGTGCGCACCCAGACGGTACGACCCAAATGTAAAGATCTTCCCCCCGGCGGTCTCCGCCGCAGCTTCTGAGAGACCGCGTGCCAGTGACACAGTTTTGACGAAAGATTTGACAAAGGTCGCGAGGCGATCGAGTACGATTTCTCTGGTCATAAGCGATATAAGCCAAACGTGCTCGATGCAAAAATGAAACGCGTCTACGACTTAGGGCGTAGTCGTCAACCCCGGGGGAGAATGCCAGGGCGTGACAGAAAATCCGAGTGGAAAAGCCCCGGATGACGAAGAAATCAAAGTATGTGCGGAAGGAGGAGCAAGTACCTTGTTCTAGTTTCCTCTTCGCTCTCAATCGTGTTTTGTCTGCGGAGTTCATCCATGAGGCTGGCAGTCACCTCTTTTTCTCTTTCGCTTGATTCACTGGTTGAAATTGGAGGGGTGACCCCAAGATACCTGAGCCAAGACATGTGCTCATGTGATCTATACAACAGGGCATCATCAAACTTACCCTCGATTGTTATCCATCTTTGCTGGAATTCAAGGAGTTGGTAACTACGAGAAAACCTCCTCGTCTGGGGTTATCAATCCCCTAGAGGGAACTTTGAACCAGGACGAGATAAGGTGCTTGAGGTGGGGCTTACTTCATCCACTGAAGAAAAGAACATTGATGGTGGGAAAAGTAGGCTGATGCTGTACGAAACAAATTACTGTACAGGACCATGATGCTTCTATCTATCGTCTATGATTGCGATGGGAAAATGTCCTCTAAAATAAGTCAATATCGATAATAGATCACAACTATTCGAACTTAGTTCCCCATACAATGGTCCAGGATTCAGAGGACAAAATGGCTGGCAGGATGAAGTCGCGACTGTCGTCGCCGCACCAAATACTAGCACTATGGACATGGAACTGCGCAGAGAAATTGCGAAACGGAAAGTAGCCAAAGCCTCGGATGTTAAGGGGGCCTTAGCTCTTCATGTAGTCCGCATAGTCCGCCCTCGGCACAAATTTCTTGAGCCCCCGCTTTAGCGCCCATCTCCGGATAAGGATGATCACTAGAATGAGTGTGACAACGGCAACGATGATGCCAATTGCCAGAGCAGTTCTAGTACCTGCCGAGCTGATTCCACCAAAACCCTGGGCCGACGGTGACATGGGCGTAGATCCGGGTGAGGACGAGGGTGGTGGCACCGTGACAGGTGGTGTGAAGTTGCCCGAGGAGGGATTACCACCATAGGGCCAGAAATCGCCGCCATCAGGAGGCTGGACACAAGTCAACCCTTTGGCATCTTGCACAGATTGAAAATCAGATTGGAGTGCGCTCGTGGTCACATTCGTCCATTCGACGATAAAGGCAGCGCTTGGAGGCGTAGGATCGGATGCGCTACAACTTGGCCCTCGAGAACCAATGAAGGAAGTGTTTCCAAAGAGTGCATTTCCTTGAACGGTGAAGTTTTGAGCCGATGTAATAGCAATGCCATATCCAAAGGCGCCGGTGAATCGATTGTTCAGGACGCTTCCTGAGGAGCTGACGTTGGCACCAAAATGGTCCCCAAACCACGTCTGAGGCCCAATGGCTACGCCGATTCTGTGGAGTTCGTAAGAAGAAGTGACGTGCTCGCTGAGAAACAACAGACTTGATAATAACGTCATCCACATTCTCACCGTCTGTCTGAGAGGCCGACTTTGAGTCCGTGGCAAAGCCACCAATGATGGTGTTGTTCTGCACGACTGTGCCAGTATAATTACCACCCCACGGTACTACATCAACCAGGTTTATACCACCAAGTAATGTGTTCTGACCAGATGATAAGTCTCCATGAGAATGAGATCATTAAAGTCGTGGCCCACATTCACAACCCAAATGGTGTTGTTTTCCACAAGCGTGCCAGGGGAACCGAACAGGACGATACCGCCATCTGTCGGGTTGTTCACCACGTTGTTACGGACAACTGCGGAACGGCAGCTGACGCTGATACCATCGGCCCATTGCTGATAGACATCTGACCCACAAGGGCCAACGTCGTTGTTCTGAATGACGATGTTATTACAGAAGAGGCCTCCCTCCGCAACGTGGAGGCAGGACCAACTACGCGGGTCATAAGAGTGCACGTGTTCGATCAATTGGTTCGAATTTGGGCCACCCATTTCAATATTTGCTCCACCTGACGTTGGAGGAGCTCCTGCACGAGTTCCATTGATCTAAGGATGACGTAAACGAGGTTGTCGACAACCACCCTAGGTTATGAAGATACTCGCCTGGATGTTCCGCAATATAACGCCGCCACAATTTGCGCAAGTACCATCCACAGCTGTGGTGTGACCCTGGCCATTTTCGATTGGACCACTGACAACGAGGGTCGCCCTAGAATCATCAGTAGGGTAACCCGAGGTACTGACCTCCTGATTAGGTGCGGCGAATAAAATGGGTGCCTGGATCAGGTATTGTGCACTGGGACAAAGTTGCAGGACAAAACCAGGGCCAGAGGAGTTGAGGGCAAGGTTCAGACGATCGGTGACAGTGTTAGCTGGGTCTGGGGGTATACACGCTGGGCTATCGGCTCTACGGGACTGAGCAGGACTAAGAACCGAGTTAGCCACCATGATGGGCGGTACGAGCAGTCATACTTGCAGGAAAGGAACATTGGCATGACCTCTCTGGGCGAGATGACCAAGCTTCGACGGGAAAGCTAACGCAGGGTAAGTCGGTGTTGCGATTACTAGAGCTGGAAGAATATGATGAAGGAACATGGCCGAGTGTAGGGACGAAAAGAGAGTAGCCGAAGTAGAGATGGGATTGAATGGAACGAGAGTGATGGCCGTGAACGGCCCCTGTATGGAAGAGTAAATGACGGTGAGGCGGTGAATGAGCGGGACGATTCCTGGAGTTTCCTAGGGTTTGCCGCTAGACGGCGTGTAGAGGGCGTGTAAGGGTCATGTTTAACTGTATATGTATATGGTAGTGTACTCCAAAGATAGCAGCAGGCACATTTGACATTCATCGACGTCTTTGGTTATCCCGATCGTTCTCTCGAGTGCGGCCATCGTTCCAGTCACGCGAGCGTCGGTGAGGAGACCTCGACCTTGACCTCGACCTCGACCTGTCACGTCGTCCAGGGCGTTCCTCTCGGCCGCCTCCACGTTGATCAAGAGTTTTGAGCAGTGCCTCCACCCCCTTCAGACCTTCAGATTTACGCACTTCTCGCCTTGTCCTTTTCTCCTTCTTACGCTCCTTCCTCTCCCGTCTCTCTTCTGGCGTTTCATCTTTGTGTTTCCCCTTCGACTTGGATTTCTTCGCTTTCTTCGTCGCTCGTTCTTCCCGCCACTTTTCCAGCAAATAGTCGTGCATTGGGTCATCCGGATCGATATTGGGGGGTGCCGACGAGGCTGAAGACTCCGATCCCAGGTCATCTGAAAAGGCGTATCAGGAATGAAGGATATGAGGTCGTGCAGGAAATTCACCAATCATCTCGGGTTTCGCGTTCAGACTTTGTTCTTCACTTTCTTTCCATTCACCATCCTCACCCTTGACTCTCGACTGTTTGTACTTCTTCACATGATCGACACGTAGCGTTCTACCCAGTACTGATGCGCCATTGAGATTATCCACGGCGAGTATGGTAGACCGCTGGTCTTCGTACATGAGGAAGCCAAAGCCTTTGGTCTTCCCTGTTTCTTTGTCACGGGGAAGATTGACGTCAACGACCTCGCCATATCTGAAATAATGATTGAGATGGTCGAAAAAAAACATACAATAGTTGGCTCACTGGGAGAAAATGGTGATGACATCCCCTTCAGTCAGGTCATAATGAAGGCCCCCGATGAATATGTAGGCTGAATCTGATGAATTGTGAGTCTTGGGACAGTGATCGCGGTTGTCCTAGACCAACCTTTATATTCATCATGCCAAGAGGCTGCACCTACGCCGAGCTCAAGCTCACGTTCATTGATTTTGTTTATTTCCCGAACAACGCTATAGTAGATGAATGAGATGAGCGATGCGTTTCACGCCTAGTTTCAAGACAATAAGACCTACTTCATGACCGTTGCATAGACGTGCTGCAGGTTCACATGTTCACACGCCACACACGCGCGATGATCTCGCCCAGAGATTTTTTTTTCTCTCTTCGGATGACACATCTAGATGGCTTCTTTCTCACTACCTCCAATTCATGATAATCCAGACGGTAGTTGGGGACCCTCGTCCACAAACCTGCCAGAGACATTCAAGTTTAAGGACATTCCCTATGCTCCTTACTCAAAGTCGGATAAACTTGGTCGCTTTGCAGACTGGAATGATATCTCTGGAGATAACCGACAAGCGGCACCAGGCGCTGGTGTAAATCCCAGAACTGGTACTCGTGGTCGCAGGGACGGGACTCAGACTTTTGGGAGTGGCATGCCAAGTGCTTTCTCCTTCCAAGTTGAGGACGAATCGAGCTTCTCTCTTGTCGACAACAAGGCTGGCCCACCTCGCCGCGGCAGTGGATTTACGAGGGGCAGGGGTACCAACCGGGGCACTGCAAACTATGGCTCCCGTGGCAATCAAAGAAATACCCGTGGTGGGTTTACTGCCAATCGTGGATCGGGGCAGCGGGGTGCGAGGAGAGGATGGCGGGATTGGGAGAAGGTCAGCCTTGTCCGTGTTGCTTTCCAAATACGATGTTCAATCCTATCCAAGAGCAACCGCACACGCGAAGCATCAGTAGCCATTGATCCTAGCTGGCAGATGTTGGAAGAGATCGAATTTCATCGCCTCGCGAAGCTACGCCTTGAAGTCGATGAACCCGAGGAACTGTAACCTTCTTTTTCATTTGATCCATCTTTCACCGAACTGATCCCTGCCAGCGAGTCATACGGCCGTCTTTATCCATACAATAAGGCGTATGATCGCATCACCACCAAAACGGAGCGTCCACTTCAACCCGTTGAACGAATCAAATATAACACAACCACATCCGATGATCCTGTCATCCAACAAGTACAGATGGCCAGCTTTCTCATAATGCTATATCTGTACTTACGGTTATATATTTTGCCAGCTTGCGTCGAGAGGCACAGCCGCGATTTACGCAACGGATGTCATCCTTAGCGTCCTGATGTGTGCACCGCGCTCGGTCTACCCTTGGGATATCGTTATTGTCCGTGAAGGTGACAAAGTATTCTTCGACAAGAGAGATGGAGGTCCGTTTGACACGGTCACCGTTAATGAAAATGCGGCGGATCCCCCCCAAGACACCGCTGCGCCCAATCCGGGAAATCCCAATGAAAAGGCCCCCGAAACACCTTCTATAAACACCGCGACGTCCCTTGCCATGGAGGCGACCTACATCAATCAGAACTTTGGTTCCCAAACTGTCACTGAGACTGCCCCTCCCCCCGCGGTCGATTTTGACAAGCCCAACCCATTCTATGGCCCCGACGAAACGGAACCTCTAGCCTCATGCGGATATAGGTATCGTGTTTTTGACCTCGGCATCTCTGACGAAGACGATATCAAGATTTGCGTCCGGACTGAAGTTGACGCTTATTTGCCCGGTCAGGGCAACCCACTTCAAGGCCAAGGTCTGACGACCATTCGTGCATTGAATGAATTCGATCCCCGTGCGTCGGGAGCCGGAGGCGCGCCCGATTGGCGCTCGAAGCTAGATTCTCAGCGCGGGGCGGTCGTTGCCACCGAGATGAAAAACAACAGTTGTAAGCTCGCGAAATGGGCTGTCCAAAGTATTCTGGCAGGGGCAGAGCAAATGAAGATCGGGTAAGGAAATTTCCAGAAACTTTTCTTTTATTATTTTTGTTTAGCACAGACCGCCGTGTCCTCACAACCTGGTCATAGCTACGTCTCACGAGCGAACCCTCGAGACAACACCCGACATGTCGTCCTTACCACGGCGTCCATGCGCCCTATGGATTTCGCCGCTCAACTCAACGTTTCCTTAGCGAACGGCTGGGGGATAGTCAGGACCGTAGCCGACTTGTGCTTGAAGATGCCCGAGGGCAAGTACGTCCTGGTAAAAGATCCGAACAAAGTACGTTCCCATCCTCCACTCCTCCCTACCTACTTTTTGGCCTGTTTCGCGGTGCTGGCGCACATTGAAGAGACACGTGCGAGACTTCGGGCCTAATCCCGATGGAGCACCCGCTAACAGTGCCGATGCTGGTCCCATTCCGTCGCTCACGTTGATGACCCTCTGTTTTGTAGCCGGTCATCCGATTGTATGCCGTCTCGCTCTCGGCATTTACCGGAGAAGAAGAAGAGGAAGAAGGCGCGGCCTCCGAGGAAGAAGTGGAGCCCTGATCTTACACGTGTTCAGGAGCGTTGTTGTGTTCACAGCCTCATCGTACCGTATGACTGTATGGGGACTGCGGCAAACGTTTTTCATGCACAGTGACAGTAATACAGCAATTACGTGTCGTAAACAGTCGGAGATTATTCGCAGAACTGCAATACCTGGGTAGCCAGGGTGTCTTACTGTATGTACAATGACAAACGTGCTCAGGATGCACTGAGGAGCGTCTCTACCGCCCCTTCGATGTTGGCGCTATTCCGATCGTCAATCGTCATGCATCATGATTTCAAGGACGTAACAATGACTCACCTGCGCTGTAGAGCTGCAACAATCACGTCCCTTTGCAAGTCGGGAAAGATGCCCACGAGTTGAGATATTTCAGCTTCCGTAGGAACTCGGATGCCTGTAGAAGCGCGGTCTACTCTGCCGGTGAGCTCGTTGACCCATTCTCGCATGACTGATGGCCCAGGTTGTTCGGCGGCTCCGCCTGGGTCGCTGGTAGTCGGGCGGGCAGAACGTTCCGTGCGAGGCGTATGGGCCGTTGTGATCACTTCATCTTCCAGTCGAGGCGTTGTCTCAGATACCTCGGTTGTGGGTAGAGCGCGAGTGGTGCGTCGGACAGCTCGTGTCTCACCGATGAGTGAGGACAAGTAGCGGGAAGTCAGCCGGACAAACCAAGGAGGAAGCCGGTAGCTTTTGAGACTAGCAATGTCGGCTTGGTATAGGGAGCCAGCGGAAAACCCTAGCGCGGCTGCGAACGTAGTGGACCATGGCTGACTGAGGGCGAGCTGAACGGAAAACAAACAAACGTAAGGGCTTGTTTCGCGGAAGGTTTGGCGACAGCTTATTTACCTGCGACGCTAGCGCGTAGACAAACGCTTTATTTGAAAGGGCGACCCCGAAAACACGAAAATGATATGTGCTAGGCACAAGTCTGAAATATTGGTAGACTAAACTGAAGGCTAGACCAATCGGACCAGATGGTATGGCGTTGAAACTGTAACCAAGTTGATGGAGCACTAGAAGCGATAGAAGCTCCAGCACGGTGACTAATAGGGTGGACACCACGAGGAAGGACTGAGATGTGCATGAGAAAAAACTCAAAGACTCACAATGAACCTAAAGGCTTACGGCGTACTTCACCCCTCCAAATTGCCGCTCAATGTTGACGCCAATGTTGTAGAGGATGAGCTCCCAGAGAAAGAGTTCGCTCGAGTTCGAAAAAGCGGTGTGATGTACGATGAGCCGCCAGTACTGCACGAGAACGTACGGCTAAGGACCACAATTAACGAACAGCTTGTTCTTACCTGATGGTCCCTCGAGATGTGTGGGACAAGCTGAGGCACGGCATCGGTATCGGTGTCGGAGAATCGGAGCGAAACAGTGAGATGCGTACCTGTAAGTGAAAATTGTACTTCACATCAAAAATGGCGACAACGACTGACGAGACGGCAAGGGCCATCATGATACCTACGATGCATCAACTGATTAGATTAAGAGCACCACGGGTCCTTTGAATGAGGCGACCTTTTGTGACAGGCGCATGCTGGAACGACATGGGAGATGGGATGGGAAGACGTGGAAGAGTTTTGAGTTTGAGTCGTGTGTTGAGTGGGTGACAAACGGAAACGCTCATAAACACGTGACAATGAACGGTGGACAAGTGTGGGCTCAGGTGTTGCACCTGCTGCTCAGAGCTTGTCTTGGAACATACCAATAACAACGTCGTCTATTTCATCCCACGCCAATTTTCGATAACGCTTTGCGCCGATGGCCTCTACTATCGCTTTTCCCTCTACCGATCCCCGTTTGCAACTCAACAAGTCCGATGCTTCTTCCCTCGTCTCACGACACACGACGGCAGTCGAAGTGTGCAACCTCGTATACGGTCACGCCGACCCCAAGTCCTGGGAGACATTAATTATGCTCTACGAGGCAGATGCAGGTAGGTCATCATTTATGGAGTTATTGCCATCCAGTTATTTATATGCCCCCCAATAGTGTGAGCCTTTATATCTCCATTTCGTCCAGACCCTGACTTGTGTCTGGCTTTCGAGTTATGAGAATCCAGTCATGACCGCAACGTCTCGTGATTCGATCGGGGACATCCATTCTTTTTCACAGTATTTATCCGAACTAGACGCGCCGAAACCTACATCGCTGCTGAGTAGCCTCCTCGGCTTGGCTCGCATCCCGGCGGAACGAGAATCATGGTTTCAGATTTCCCGGATGTGGACAGAGGTCGACGACGTGTGCGAAAACGAGAGCTTTGGTGAGTCAGCATTTGTCACCCGTTTGGCATCTCGCCGTTTGCATTTCTCAATTCGTTCTCGTCAGATGGGCATAAGCGATGCATCGTGGAACATACAGTGAATGTTCTCCTCCTTCCCGGGATTCACGCCGAACGCTATTTGGGCCACATGAACGCCGCTCATCCATATGCGCTAACGTCAGAGGCACAGCGCAACACGCCCAGCCGCTCATTGCATGTGTCCTTTTCCAGTGCTGGCGGACCGCAGCAGCCGACTTTGCCGACATCTCTGACGGTGCCAGGAATCGGGGTCTCCCTCCCAAGTCCTTTCCACCTGCAGCTCCACGTGTTTACTCGTTTGTCCTTCAACGAGCAGGGCAAAATCATTCATCACCGGGACGTTTGGGATCTGAAGGACCTAGTTTGTCTATTCCCCGGTGGAATGCTTACCCAGTGGGTCGCTTCTCGACTAGCGGCACGAGCGCTCTCGGCAATTTCCCGCCTTGGAGCGTGGGCATCGGACGACCGTGGAGAGGTAGTTGGGTCGAGAAGAAAGCGGGGCGGATCCCAGTGAGCAATGGTTCATTGCCAGGCCCCTGTACTCCTCGGATCGGCCCTTTTTGGATGCCCAATTGGTTTCTAGTTGCAGCCAGTACAGGTGTCGGAAACGAGTCAGGGACACCGCTACCCGGAAAGAAGGAGGCAGTGAGACGAGCGGAGATATCCTCCAGACCCTCTACCACATTGGTCGATTGGATCCGGGTCTGGTTTTGTCCAGTTTTGACAGTTAGTTTTGCGCACTAGGCCCGAAGTCTGTACCCCCCTCGTGATACCTCTTTGACTGTGTTCATCATGGCACGCTTGGGACACAGCCTCCTTCGACACGTTTTGTTGTTGTGCTTATCCAGTGGAGGAGGCAGGCCGCCAATCAAGTTAACGAGTTTTGACCGCTTAATGAAAGTAAGACGGTTTCCCATGAGGGCCTGGTGGATTGGGTTGGGGGGTTCGGGAACGAGTTTCAAGTTTGTGCGGTTCGCGATCGGGTCTAGGATCTGAAGACGCCTACGGTGTGGGTAAAAAATAGGACTTTGTCAGATACAGCGTTGGTCCGCGGATTGAGGAGAATTTCTCGGAGGTTGGGAGTGGCTGTTTTGCCTGATTCGTGCGTGCGACAGCACCGCCCTGGAGACAGACACCATGAGCACATGCGCACGCGCGCGTCGTTCGTGTTCCCGATCAAGGTTCTGGGAAGTAGCCTGGGAAAAACTGAATGCGCCCGAGATGACGGCGTCATAATTCAACCTCCGCTGAAAAGGCTGTGCGTAACGGGGAACCGCAATGATGCCTTTGTTTGTTTGTGGCGTCTCGTAAAAAAGATAGGTCAGTCCGGCCAATTGCGGTCCCTGACGCTTGCTTGTCCTGAACCCTAAACGAGGGTGCTAGGAGGGTCGAGAGACTCCGAGTCGAGTCGGGGGCCGATTTAAAAGGGAGTAGGAGGAGGAGGCAGTGAGGGACAAAATAAAGTGAAAAGATATAAAGCCAATGATCTATGTGCCAAGGCTGAAGCGAGAGGACTGCTCGGCTTTCTCTTTCAACTCCGGCACCATGGCGGTGGGAGAGGGAGAGGAGCCTCCCTATTGTTAAGTTAAAATTAAGAAAAAACTAAAAATAAAACCCAAATTCGCGCGAACGGTTGGGGGCTTGGGCGCTGTCCGCTTGCTTGCTTTGCATCGCATCGCCAAATAATTCGAGCTTGGCGGAGTCGGATTGGGCGCGCGCCCGATTGAGGGTTTTTTTTGTCACGCGTGTCATCATCCATGCCACCCTCGCTCTCTTTTGGTTGTGTGCGGGAGGGGAAGGGGAAGCCCCTGCAGTTTTGCGAGTGTCTTCTTTTTTTTGGCCCGGCAGGCACACGGTTCGAAGCACCGGCAGGACGTCATCTCACCCCCCTTTGTATACATTGACCGTCTCGGCGATTCGAACGCAACCCACTTTCCAACGTTTGTCATGCCGTATTGTCCCAACCATAGGTCCATAGAACCTGCGCCGGCTGCCGTCCGGGGGTTTTCCCCCGTTGCGGTACGACCAATCAACGTGGACCATGCGTTTGTTTTGTCAATGGCGCCGCAGAGGCTGGGCAGACCCAAATATCACTAAGCATTGGACTGGCGCTATTCTGGTTACGGCACCGCTGTGCCCCCTATGGCGGATGGACCATTTCGCTGGTGTTTCATCACAGCCCAAAGGGACGCCCCCGATAACCGTCCAGCTTCGTACACGGTACAGTACATTCAATCAATTTGTGAAGCAGGTCCCTCCATCTCCAGCCCCTGGGATGGCATCGTCGCTTCCTTCCCACTTCACGGCATAATTGCGCAACGCAATGAGCCTGCTCTTTTCGCCACCACGGCGCAAGCTCGTTAACTGCATCGCAATGTGACACAGTCGGGGAATACCGAAACTCTAAGGATACCATTCCTCGGACTGCATGCCGTTTCATTTATTTCATCGATGTTCGTTATTTTCTACCTAAAGATTACATTACACGACTGTAAAAGAGACCGGCTGTAACGTCCCAAGCAAGCAGAGAGCAACGCAAGAAATAAATTTAGTCAAACGCGAGAGTCGATCGGGGAAAATAATACGCCATGGAGTTAGGAATGGATACAATGTCGATGAGTACAGTGATGAAGCGACCAGCCACAGGCAGACAACGCTCCGAATGACATGCGGATATGCTGGCAATCAGTGAGCAACTAAAAGGCCATTTTGCGAGAAAAAAGAAAATAAATATATAGATAAAGCGTATATCTCACAGCAACAAGGAGACACAAGAAGGTGCCAAGTGGTAAAAAAAAACAGTTCACGCGGCAACTGCCTTCCGCAGAGCACTCGGCTTCGTTGACTTGTTTGGTGGCGAGCTAGCCATTGGCACAGCTTGCCAACCCGTAATTTCCGGCACCTCAACCGAAGGAGCCCTTGTGATATCGACGGGGAGCGACGTCCGGCGAGCATAATAATCCCCTTGCATGGCGGGGGCCAAATTGTAATCGGGTGACGTTGCGGCCTTGCGCGGTGACCCAGGTACAGACTGAAGGGATGCAATGTCTGACAAAGGAGTATTGGGGAGGCGAATTCCACCATCACGAGAGCCAAGTGGCGGTGATTGCGAAGAACGCTCCAGTGGTAGGGAGAAACTAGTTACGGCGGGGGAGTTAAAAGACGAGGTAGGTGCCGAACCAGAAGAATAAACGGACACTGTAAGCGGAGTCAGTACCATATATCGACATGAAAATTGATGGCGTCGAACCTGAATCATCCCAATCACTGCTACTGTGCACCGAAGACGAAGATGAGGACACGGAATCACGGCGAGACATGGCCTGCGTCTGAACCTCCTTCTTGATCAGCTTGGACGCTGGAGAGCCAGAAATGCTCTTGGACTGCTTGCGAGATTTGTTCCCAGTTCGGAGCTCATCAAATCGGAGGGGTCGTGGGCGTAAATGAGTACGTTCGTACAGGCCGCACTTGTTGCAGACGATCTTGCCTGGATTCAGTGTGGACCGTCTCCAGCTTGGTGGCTCAGTCTGGGAACAATTGAAGCATCGACGACGAAGATACTGCGTTTCCTTGGAGGCGGCATCATCAGTGTGCTGAACGGGGAGACCGGCATGAGGAAGATAGGACATGGGATGCATGGCGCCCGATGAGGGTGGGCGATAAAGGCATGTCTGGGAGGGCACAATGACGGGGGCAGACTCTTCTAGTTTTACATTATGCTCGAGGTTATCGAACTCGATGTAAGAGGATGCGGGGGATGAGGAAACCGACATGTCATAGTGTCCGTGATGGAAGGAATGGTTGTCCGGGCCAAACGAAATGAGCTGAGGGGAATTGTCCATGAGAGGGAGAGGCTCTCCGTAGAGGGTATCCGCGCGAGGGAACTGACCATGGATGGGTTCGCAGTCTTGGGGCATGAATGGTGCTTGGGAATAAGGTGCCGAGGCATCACGATCATGGCGAACGTAGGGATAGGTAACCCTGCGCATGGCTGCCAGCTCCTGCGAGGCGGGATGAGGAACTTGGCGAGATAGTTGCGAGTGCCATTCCCCAGCGTCGTTGGGTTGGTCGTAAATATTAGAGGGTTGATCAACCGGAAGATCATGATCGTAAAGCTCTCCAAGAAGGGAGCCGCGTGAGCCGTTAAAGGGTAGGGACTGATGGGATAAACCCTGCCAGAGAGATTGGCCCTCGGGAGGCACTGCGTGATCGTCAACCATTTGATCGGAGAAGATATTGCAGACGGGTTCGAGCTCTACTTTGAAGTGAGCAGGTGATGGTGCTCCGTCAGAAGAGATGGAAGTGCGAGGGGAAGGTGTGCGAGGTTGGGATGAGCCGGAGTATGGGGATGAGGTGTAAGAGTCGAATTGGAGAGAGTCCATCGAACGTGGCTAAGGACAAGGTATGGGATAGAAGGGAGGGTGAGGAGGAAAAAGCAATGAGCTTTTTGAAGATGGGAGGGGTGAGAAGGGCGAAGCGAAAGGACGTACGAGAAAGAAAGACAATAAAATTAAGAAATAGAGGGAAAGAGGACGGGTGAGAGTGAGAGGACGTGGGGGGTCGAAGGGACGCGCTTCCTGGAAGGTCACCTTGTCATCACGCCGCTGGGTTTTGTACCGATTCGGGTTGCCTCATCCTGTGCTTACCTTTTTCGGTTTAGACCATAACACTCTGTCACAGTCACGCTCCTTCTTTTTCAAGCCAACCTGTCGGTTTTCTCTTTTGCCGAGACTCTGGCCACCTGTGACCTGCTCCTTGATATCTTCCATGCACCTGCGCTCCCCCCCTTTTTTTCCCATGGGAATTCGAACCTTTCAGACGGACGGGTGGATCTCTCCCAATCTAGCTTTCTCTCCCCGACACCCCCACTCTTACGCCGCCCTCAATCGGTACATGCGTCCCGCCCTCTGAATCGTCTATTCCATCCCTGACCTTCCTTTCGCGCTCTCCCTCCCTCTTCTTCGTCCCCTCTCCTCCTTCAGTCCCTCCCATGACCCCGCTCGCCTGTTTATGACCCACTCCGTATCGCTTCTCGATTATCTTTCCTCGCTTCTTTTGGAATGCGCTCTCCCGTTCTCGATCTCCGGCCCCGCAGTGTCCGCGCTCGGGGATCCTCCGGCTTCGCAACAGCCCCCACTTAATTTCTCCCATCCACATACCCTTTCTCATGCACTTCCTCTATATGGTACCTTTCCGCAGACGTTCGGCGCTCAACCCTTTTACTGACTCCTTCATTGTCGGTGCTATTTACCATCCCCGAGTCTTACATTGTACAGTAATCATTCCTTGTCACCGAGCGTTCTATGTCTTATGTGGGCGATTAGGACGGTGGACGTCCCAATTGGTCATTCCCATTATTCGTCCACTGCCACCGCTGGCTGTTTCAGCCTGAGGCCTGATGGCTTCTACCACTGCCCTTCCCTCTATAGTGAACAATGTGAATGTAAATAAGAACCGTTTCACGCTTCCTTGAACGTCTTTCCCTGCAATACAGCATCGTGACCACCATCTCGAAAAGGGTTAGAGCCCTTGAATGGCAAGGCAAGATCACACCAACCAATGAGAGCCAACTTTAGCACGTGGCTCTTGTGCCCATGTACTGAAAGGGTCATAGTACAGTATATATATAGACATGGCTAGTAGACAGGAGGAGACAGCCAGACGGGATGGGAAAATCTTACAATCGGAAAGGAGCAACACTCTTCAGATGTAGAGATGTAGATGAAGAGGGGGTCTTCACACGGAAGAAACACTGTAAAGCAGTGCATGAATGAGAGGAGGCGAGGTAAACATAGCAAGGGTACGCATTGGAAGGCGCTGTAAATTCCTTCACCCGACGGGATCGGAGCGTGGATATCAATCGAGAGATCTTGTACCACAGTACAATAGTGGCGTTCCTATAATCAAATACTCGTAGAGTCGATCATGAAATTTCTAACAACACCACCTCGACTATGTTCTTCCGTTTGGACTATCTCATATTACTTTGCTAAAAATATGGTCTCTCGTGTATTCATTATCACTTGCACCCCCTCCTCCCGACAGCTTGGCCGGATTGACCCTCCTCGTGGCTACGTGCACGTTGATGTCTATGTTGGCTAGGACCTGCAATGGAATGTACACAGTCCAGACGGGTATCCCCTTTGGTAGGTCACGGGAAAGTCATCATGCATTTTACCGATCGGCTCGGCTATAACGATTACTTGCCCCGTGATTGACACTACTTCGATCCATCTACCCTCTCGAGCTTACTGCACTGCACCTTTCGTGGCGTGTTTGTCGATTCGATTGGATAGCTCAACTCTTTGCAGACGCCATATGACCGGAAGCCTGTTCCGGCTGTCATTCCGCTCTCTTGCCCAATCACGCTTCTCCACCGGAATTAGCAGCAGACCATAGATAATGACGCATGATCGTTAGCCACTGGTCATGAGGGGGCATATGACCCCCATGACGCGCGATAGGGTGTGGACGTCCGGTGAAACGCGTCCGTCATTCGTTGTAACGTGTAACCCATATAGTATCCGTCGTATCTTATCGCATGTGTAAACTTATGTGATGAGTGCAGAACCCGTAAAATGCGATACACAACACGCACAGTACTATGTTACACTAAGACATCATGCCTCAATATGAGTATTCAGCGGTGGGCCCTGACCTCGCGGTACTGCGCGTTTCTACATGTATACAATATTGGATGGTGTCAAGTTGGCGTTATGTCTGCGTCTACGAATAATACTATTCCCTTAGCGAACCCTGAAAACCGATTTAACCGATCGGAGCGTCCCGAATATTCATGCAGTTAATTAACGTGTTTGCGATCAGATCATTAAACGACTATTTTTTTTACTGTGCTGTGATAAATGGATCAAAGGAAAGCGGAGTAACATACGAGACAACTTGTGATGATAGAACCCTCCCCCCCAAAAAAAAAAAAAAAATCACGCCAGGGCGAGGCCTGTAAAAGTCGCTACTGCTCCTGCCACGGCTCCACCAGCCATTGCACGGATGCTACTTTGGTGAAGAACCCCATCTCCCGATAGTCTAGCGTGCAAATCTTTAACGGCCCCAAAATCCCTCCCGAGTATCAACAGTCCTTCCTCTCCAGGACCTGTCTTGGGAGGTACGATGCCAGTGTGAAACCCGAGCTTCGCTGCAGATTCGGCGATCTGTTGAAGTTCATACGCGTGAATGGCATACACGCTAGCTGGCGGTCCCCGAGATAGCCCTGCAAGTCCATCCAGGAAAGCCGTCCTTTCCTCCATGCTCATGGAGCGAGCAAGTGGAGGAGCAGCGACCCCAGGTGGCGGCATGATGACGGTGTCTTTGGTATCCAAGTGCGCGTTGCACTGGGGCATGTCCTCTGAGGGGGGCACGTCCGTAAAAAAGCTTGGACGCGGTGTGATGAGAGTCCCAGGCATGACGTTGCCATCTTTGAAAGGCGACCTTGAAGAGCGGCGTGCATTCACATCCTTGTTCAGGAATGAGAGGGGATCACGCGTGTTTTCGGGTTCGAGGAGTTTATTTAGAATATCACTGGACTCTGTGGAGAGTGATGCAAGGGTCATGTCTTGGGTGGGTGGGCGCCGCCGGCGTTCACCCGTTTTGGACTTTGATGGGGATAGGGCGAGCGAATCCATTGATGCGGTGATGTCCAGATGGTTTGGCTGCGGTTGCACACGTGAATTCGGGGGTTCAGTGTAAGGACACCCTTGACGAGGGTGGCCCGCTCGAGGGCGTTGGCATTTGGTGCAGTGTGGAACTTTACGGGGTGACTTGGTTGGGGTTGTTTCAACGCCGGTCCAGCCGTGCGTAGTAGCATTAGAACGTAAAACAGGTGACATGGAAAGATTGATCGCCGTTGCAAAGAGGGAGAGAGTTAATCAAGAAGAAAGGTGAGTCTTACTTGGGATCACAGTCAACGGAGATTGCTACTATAATAAGGTGGCTCAGCCGCTCAAACGCGCACGCGCACGCGACTTGAATACACAATACAGTACACAAACTGTACACAACCCCGACAAAAATCCACACCCACTGGGGTCACACTTTACCACAATAGGAACGCGTATCCACCGGGCCTAATTGATATCCCTCTCCCGGATTTGGAGCACCACATGGGTAAAGGCTCCCAACTATCACAACTCAAGTCGGCGTTGTCGCAAGCCGGTCTTTCAAGGCAATCTCAACCCGGGCGGAAACGAAGACGCGCTCAGAGTGAGGAAAAGGATAACGCAAAACGCGCCGCCAGACTCCGCGAGATCCAGCAAAAGTTAAACCCGTTTGATGTCAAGGTCACCAAACTCAAACACGATGTCGGCGGAAGGAAGCTAAAAGGTGTTTCCGGAAAGCCAGCGCAGAGTAAACAGACAGGTATTGAAGCGGTGAGTCGAGTCCACGCTGTCTTGCCATCATGCTCCTCACATTTTTTTCGTCTCATCTAAGCGAAAAAAAACGCTTCTCAAAGAGTTCGAGGATAAGGACCGCGCAGGCGGAATCCTTGATAGGCGTTTCGGTGAAAATGATCCAACTCTCACACCAGAAGAACGTATGCTCGAGCGATTCACGCGGGAGAGGCAGCGCGCCTCCAAGGGTGCTGCATTCAATCTCGAGGACGAAGTCGACTTGACCCACTATGGACAAAGTCTGTCCAATCTGGACGATTTCGCTGATGCAGGGCTGGAACTCGAGAGTGATGAGGAGGCGAAGGGTTCGTTCCTCGCCTTTCGTCAGTCTCGCTGTACTGACTTTTTTCAGGCCAGATTGACGGTGAGACCGTCAAGAAGTCACACTTCGGAGGATTCGAAAGCGAGAGTGTAGATGAGGATGAGGATGAGGTAAAGTCGCGCATTACTCTCACTTTCTCCCTAGCTGATCGATTATCTACCAGCCTGCACGCAAAAAAACTAAGGCAGAAGTAATGGCTGAGGTTATGGCGAAGAGCAAGGAGCACAAAGTATGGATGGGAGTCTCTACTCGTATACGGTGACACTCAGTCTCCCCCTTTTTTCAGGCGCTAAGACAGAAACAACGGGAAGAAGCTGACGATGTCCGTCATCAGCTGGATCAAGAACTTGACGCCATTCGTGGCCTGCTTTCGGGTCCAGATCCTCTGTCGGAGTCTCTTGAAATGAAAACTGGCTCGCAACCTGGCGTAGCCGGAGAGGATCGCGACCAGCAGTATGACCAATTTGTACGCGAGCTGGTCTTTGATCAACGGTCCAAACCGAAAGATCGAACTAAAACGGAAGAGGAACTGGCCTTGGAATCTAAGCTAGCACTGGAAAAGGCAGAGCGTCAACGAATTAGGCGGATGAACGGAGAGGATGATGCCGAAAGTAGTGGAGAAGAGGGGAGACCGGTGAAGCGAAGGCGTTTGATTGGTGGTGATGACCTCGACGACGACTTTGATGATGCTGATGACTGGGACGGGCTGGGCAGGGGCTTGATATCAAGCTCGGACAATAGTGAAGAAGGCGGCTTCGTGGATGATGACAGCAAGGAGGATAGCGCATCAGAGGATGAAACAGGAGCGGATCACGATTCCGAACCTCTTTGGTACGACCTTGACAGTTCGAATGTCCCGAAACTATCTGGTGTGGAGAGAAAGGCGCCCCGGGCTCCCACGGGTTCCGAACTCCCTTACACATTCCCTTGCCCCTCATCTCACGAAGAATTTCTCGATATCCTCGAAGGGGTTGTGGATCAGGACGTGCCAACTGTAGTCGAGCGCATCCGCGCTTTACATCATCCCAGCCTTGGCGCCGAAAATGCTTCGAAGCTGCAGGTGAGTATCGATGCTGTCGTTGCGTATATCTTACTGCATGTCTCAAAGAAAGCCTACAGGTGTTTGCAGGTGTTCTCATCGACCATATTCTCCACGTAGCATCGCCCTCAAATCCGAGGATATCTGTTGTCTCTGGCCTGCTTCCGCACATTCGCGCCCTGACCAATACATATCCTAGACAGACCGCGGAACACTTTATTGGAAAGTTGGTTCTGATGCACAAAAACCTTAAGCGGGGTTTGAGCCACGGTGCCGCAGGTGACGACGCAAAAACGTGGCCTGGTCTCCCTGAACTGGTCTTTTTACGGGTCCTGGGAGTACTATGGCCAACCAGCGACATGCGACATGCAGTGGTGTCTCCGGTCCGCCTTCTGATGGGATCCTATCTTGCTTTGTGCAAGATAAGGTCTCTTGCTGATGCCGCCAGTGGTTTGTTCCTCTGCACGCTCTTTCTCCAGTACGAGAGTCGCTCCAGAAGGTTCGTACCTGAGGCCATCAACTTCTTGACCGACGTTATTCGTTCTCTCTCCCCTCCGAAGGATGACTCCCCTGAATCGGAGCGACGCCCTTCTGTATCCCAAAAACGTAATTTCGGGCGGCTGTGTCTTCTTGATAGGGGCAAGGCGAGGACATTGTCCGTGAGCCGGCCCAATCTCGTTGCCATCATCAGCGACAAGCGGATCAATTCTCAAACGAATGCGGATCTCCTAGGACTTGCCGTTGATCTCCTGGCCCGATTTTCTCAATCTCACAAGACCCTCGAAGGATTCATTGAATTGTACGAACCTGTATTGCAAATGCTTCACGATGTCGATTTGGAAGTCCTCAGTCCCTTGCTTCGGGTGAGGCTTCCCATTCATTTCCGTTGCTTAGCTGTTCCTAACTCTATTCAAGGATCAAATATCTCGGACCATAGACACAACCCAGAGGCTCATCAGGTTCTCTCACCAGGCCCGCCGGCCTTTATGCCTCCAAGCACACAAACCTATACCAATTCCATCGTACACCCCGAAGTTTGAGAGCACCTCCTCATCCTATCTTCGCACGCGGGATCCCGATCACGAACGTCAAGAGGCTTCCAAGCTTCGCAGGCAGTATAAAGAAGAGAGGAAGGGTGCTATCCGGGAGTTACGGAAAGACTCCCGGTTCCTGGCTGGAGTAGAGCAAGAAAAGCAGCGTGAGAAGGATAGGTCCTATCACGAACGTATGAAAAGGGTCTTTGGGAGTATCGAGGTGGAAAGGGCGGAAGAGAAGGCAATAGAACGGGAGAAAGTTAGAGAAAAGCGGAGGGCAGGTCGCAAGTGATGTACAGTACAGTACCTACCACCACACACGCAGCACACTAATTCCAAGTTTATCATTATCATGCTCATGCTACCAAAACTGTCACGCGACGCGTTACGTCACACGTCCTTTGACAACAGACGCGAACTGCAGATTCGCGACTCGGACAGGACATGCTATGGACACACCTTCTTCTACGCCATTTCCGTTGTTAACATTTCAAAGTTCCACGTCTACGGACTCGCCGGCCGCATTGCGGGATTTTCTCCTGCAGACCATAGCAGACAACCAGTCCAACTTCTCCTACAGGATCAAGCACCCCCACCTCGAAACCTGGATCCCCATCTTGTCCGGGCTCTCCGACTATGTCCTGTCCTCCTTCCCTTCCATTAGCACAGGGACGTGGGACATTCTCCATGAAAAGGCTGTTCTAGTATGCGCGACTGTCGATGTCTTTCACCTCTTCGTTCAAAGATTCTCCAATCTGTTTGATACTTCCTCTGACCTCGCGCGTAAGGTACTAGTCCGGTTGATGATCCTTTGTCATCTGCTCGATTGCCGCAATGATGGCGACGTATCCGTTAAAGATGACGTTCCTTCGCCCAAGCAATTGCGAGAGAAGTGTCTGACCGTAGCGAAAGAGGTCATACGATACTTGGGCGATAGCCTGGGCACTGGTGGCGTAGAAAACCCTTTATGGGAAGCTTTTCAAAGTGTCTATGCTGGTTGCTTGGGCGTCGGTGAAGGTGAGCTTTACTACAATCCATTCCTACTCTCTTATTCATCATGTCAGCCGTGCTGCTGGGCATTACTACATTGGCGTTCCCACTGGAACTGTCACCACTTCAACAATCACACGTGAAGGAGGTGACTTCCATACCTGACAAGGTATGTGAAATCCATAGCGATTCGGTTACATGCCCTGACAGCCTATTGCGAGCGCAGCCGAATATACAAGATCTGCCCTCTTTCTTCGTCCGAAGCCCGAGCGAGGCTGTCAATTTACTTTGCATCTTTTTCGATATATTGACCCAGACAACGTCACCACCACTCACCTCGCAGTCACTCCATACAGGCCTCGTACTCCGTTTAGCGAAGCTGATGCAGTCCGTGTTCGACTCATGCGTCTCTGGGACTTGGCCCTTCCCCTCGGAGTCACTTGCAACTTATCTTATTCGAATTTGTTCCGCAGAGAAACGACTTCTAGAGTCAAAAAATGCCTATATGCAGAAGATCATTTTCACAGACATGGTGTCTCGCTTGATGCTTTATCGGTTATGCAATCGTTGTACTCTTGCTGAGGATGACATGATACGCGACCTGCTGAGCGGAAGTCCAGACATCCACGGACATTCTGAAAGCGGGAGCAGTCTCGCAATCGTGTCTTCGATGGGCCAACTCCGAAGCGAAGATGAGAGCGGTTTCGTAAGTACGGACATTGCTTTTAGATTATACCCTATTTGCTCATTCCTGCAAAAAAGAGCTTGGCTATGACGTATCTCTCTCAGAGAATTTCCTCATTCAATACGGGTACCTTGAGCGTTGTCAAATCGATTTTGTCTTCAAGCTCTTTTAGTGACATCGCACGCAACGGGTTGGTCATGATAGACCGTCGGCTAGCTGAGCTGGCTTCTGATACTATCGATGTACCGAACGCAAGCATTCCCTCAGCATGGAACCTAGAACGATTGCGAACACTTTTAATATCTATTTTCCCGGAGCCAGAAGAAGCGAGGCGGATTGAGTCACTTCTTGTCCACGGTGCTGGCCTCTCGGGAGAGACCGTCTCTCAGTTTATTCGAGAAACATGTTCGCAGTGAGTGAACAACAATTCATTTGGGCGCATCGTCATCACCCCAATCTAGGAGGTCTTTCAACGGTTATGATGCTGGACGGAGGGTTTCAGTTGCTAAAGCCCTTTCAGAGTTAGCCTGTCGGCTTGCGCATGGGGAAAGCCCGGAATGCTCCAGGCCTACCGGGAAAGATCTATTACTCCTTTCATCGTACAGCACGGCAATACGACAGCTCCTACAGGGCAGAGCAAACGAGGTTACGCCCGCCGTTTATAAATCGGGGAATCAGGCTCTGTGTCTTGCTGTGCGACACCACTCAATCGAGCTTGGGCTGAAAGAAGTAGACGACCTCGTCATCGAGCTGTATCAGTCTCTGGTTCACAAGGACAGAGCAGTCAGACTCAGCACTGGGTTGGTGTTCGCATTCAATTGCGTTTACCTCTCACTTACCGTGTTCGAGGGCATACCAGCCAAGTCCTCGTGGAGGTCATATCATTTTATAATCATGTCGGACAAGTTTCGTGGGTTCGTGCAGAGCGGATCTTTGACAAGTTTTATGAACTTCTCAGGGATGCGCGGGACCCAGTGAAAGAAACTGTTCTCATCACTGTTGGTCGAATTGGAAGGTCAGGCATTTGACCTGGCGATTTTAACAATGCGCTCAATATTTCTCAGAGTTACAAAGACCAACTTCCTTGGCGTCGCAATCAGTTGCCTGATATCTCGACTCGCCGACCCTAATCCCGCGCTGAAAGGCATCGCATACATGCAAGTACGTGCTAAATAAATATTTTCACCACAGCGCTATCGGCTGATCACTGGAGCGATAGTTGTTGTCGCTAGCAAGATTTTACGGAAAGACTCCTTACAAGCTGCTCGACCCTTATATCGGAGAAATCGCACGTTATCTTATTGGCCACTGGCCTCACCAACCAGCATTGCTTCTGGAAACTTGTCGTCTTGTTTCCCAAGAACCAACTGAGTTCATATCCGGAACTTTGTTTCATACACTCCCTTTGCTCTTTGCAAACCGTAACAAGGTCGTGATAGAGAAGATTGCCCAGAATTTGGGATTCACACCATCAACTCTCTTTTTAGATTTCTCAAAGGATATCCTTACTCAAGTTTTCCTTCTTCCCGACCAAGTGCAAACAGATAAAGCGCTTGACTTCATACTGCAACTCATGCCAACACCTAGCGGGGGTAGTATCAACGCCCAGACCTTGGCTCGAAGCTGTATTATAGAATTGTTAGGCACTTTCGTCTTCATGCTCGGGTCTGAGGAGTCCAAGAAAGTGCAAGAGGTACGCCTCTAGTGTCACCTTCGTGTCAACAAGTTAGTGACACAGGACCAGGCCATGCGGGCTTTGAGTAGGCTTGAGAATATTCTTCCCTCTACCAAGGGTCGGAAAAAAATGCCCGCCTCAGATGGTGTCGGGAAATTCTTGAAATCACATATCCTAGGTCTCATCTCATACCTTGTCGACAAATTACAAGGGGTCCAGGGAAGAGAAACAATGGCATCTAAACAGCAGACTTTACGTGGCTTAGGTGCTTTAATAAGTCATGTTGGGTCGGAAATAAGTATTGTCGCGCCTCAGGTATGTTGAAAGCCATATCGAGAAGATCCCTTGTTCTCAATAATCGTAGATAATGGCCACCCTTCAAGTGACACTTGGCGCTCTCGAGTTGTCAGACGTGACGCTTGACAGTTGGTTCACCTTCCTCAAGACTCTGGACCAGAGAGACGCATTATCACACGCAGGACCGACAAGCGCCTCATTGGTCTCTTATTGGCAATCACTGTCCCCTCATGGACGAGACGTCGCTGGCAAGATAATGCGCTACCTAGTCTTGGACATTGGAAACGGTGTTGACGCTGAAGGCCTTGATGACGTCGTCGATGTGTCGCCCATAGGGGAGCTCTCAGACGTACAAACTAGGCTGCATGCCATACGTCGAAGCTGGTCCGTCGAAGATAGGCTCTACAGATTGTTGGACCGCATCTCCAGTGATAGTTTGACGGTGACACTCCAGGCTTTAAAAGAGGTCAGGTCACTTCTTGATGAACAGAGGAATTTCTTCCAGTGTCTCGCCTCCGGGGATTTCTTTGACCCTCTTATCGGCTGCACTCTCCGGATCTTGTCTTCAGTTGCAGCCCGAGATGTCGATGGGATGGAAGACGTCCGCTTAGTGGCATTCGAATGTATCGGCGCGATTGGTGCCCTTGATCCAGATAGACTTGACCTTGGCATGGGCGACTCAAGGCCGATCGTCCTCAAAGACTTCACCGATGAGGACGAGTCGATTCTCTTTGCTATGCACCTCATACGGGATGTTCTTGTAAGCGCATTCCGATCCACCAGCGACATGGGATACCAAACCAACCTGGCATATGCTATCCAAGAATTACTCAAGTTTTGCCAGTTCAATGTGTCTCTTATGTCTTCGGGTAGGTTCACCACTTCGGCTTCGCTCAAAGCCCGAACACGATGGTACAGCCTGCCGAAACATGTCCTGGAGATAATTACCCCGCTGCTTGAGAGCCGCTACACGATGAAAGAGAAACCTCTGCCCACATTCGAACTTCCCATATATCCTCAACACGGGACCTACCGCGAATGGCTTCAACAATGGACTACCTGGCTAATTTCTGAGGCTAAGGGAGAAGCTCAAAAGATTTTCCAGCCCTTTCGGTCTGTTGTTCGGAATAAGGACGTCGGCGTGGCACACCATTTGCTACCCCACTTGGTTCTACACACCCTTGTCTCCGGCGACGAAGCGAAGATTTGGAGCATTCGGTCCGAAATACTCGCCGTCCTTCAAGATGAGGTGAACGAGAAGTCCCCTTCTTCAGAAGATAAGAAGTTGCTGAGCGCTCAAGTACGGTCTTTCTGTCTCTTAAGACCTCTACTAATGGATTCGTCCTTAGGTCGTCTTCATGTTATTGGATCATCTTAGCAAATGGGCGCGCCTTACACGAAAAGATTTAGGCGACAAGAAGAACGATGCAAAGCGTGCCCGAGGGAGCCGTCCTGGTGCCAGTGAGCAACTCACAAGGGTTGATTCAGTGTTGTCAAGCATCGACCAAGACCTCATGGCAAAAGCCGCCTTTCAATGTAAAGCATATGCGAGGTCGCTCATGAGCTTCGAGCGACATCTTGTTTCCCTTCAAGAGCGGAACGCGAATAGCATGGAGATCCAGTCCTGCTACGAGCGACTCCACGAGATCTATTGTAATCTGGACGAACCGGATGGTATGGAAGGCATCTCGACTCTCATTCTCTCCCCTACTCTGGAGCATCAAATACGTCAGCATGAAAGCACCGGAAGATGGACCTCAGCCCAGAGTTGCTGGGAGCTCCGCTTGCAGCAATCCCCGGACAATTTGGATTATCATATCGGTCTGTTGCGCTGCCTGCGCAATTTAGGCCACTACGGCGAGTGGTTTGTACCTTTGCGACGGCCTTCCACTGACACGTGAGCAGATACGCTACGAACACATGTCAAAGGTGTACTTACTCGCAACCCTGGCTGGAAGCCGTCACTCCTTGGATTCGAAGTCGAGAGTGCATGGATAATTGGAGACTGGAACGACGTTCATGACTTGGTGGATGAGTCTGACGTATCAACGCCGCCTGGTGTTATGGCCCGTCTTCTTCTTGCAATTCGCGAAGGGGATTCAGATAATATCGCCCATGCGCTTTCTCGGGCGCGTATGGCCTTGGGAAATCCTATCGTGGCATCTGGTGGTAGAGAATACAGACATGCATATGAAGCGGTCCTGAATCTTCACCTGGTTCATGAAGTGGAATTGATCCATCGACTCTCCTCTGAACAAATGCAAACTGATAGACCTCGCCGTAACGAAGCTCAAGATGAACTAATCAAAATATTGAACGTCCGTTTGAACTCAACATTACCTTCATTCAGGACAAGGGAGCCGATCTTGAGTTTGCGCAGAACGGCGTATGGCATTAGGTTAGTCGTTTCAGTTGGGCCGAAGTTATTCTAGGATAGACCTGACACCATTCGTTAGTCGACAGCGTTTTGGTGTTCTCTCAGGGGAGCTTGGTCGCTCCTGGCTAGTCACCGCAAAAATAGCACGAAAAGCCGGGCATTGGCAAACAGCCTATAGCGCTATATTGCAGGCCCAGGAGGCACGCACGGCGTTCTCATTGATGCAGAAAGCGAGGCTTATTAGAGCGACTGGCGAGCCGCTGCGTGCCCTACAAGAATTGGAGCATTATCTGCAGACCACCCGCAGTCACGGCCACTCAGCGGATGCAGATGTAATCGATCTTACCGAAGATGAAAGTGAGCTGAAGCCGCTGAAAGCGAAAGTGAGCTAGGTACTTCGATGCGGTAACCCTAACTTACACCTTCGTAATAGGCCGAGCTCCTTCGGGCGCGCTGGATGGAGGAATCAGACCGCTACGAAATGTCAGAGGTGCACAAGGTCTTCCAACAAGCAACGGAACTGTGGCAAAAGTCAGTCTCGTTAATTTGGTCTTTCACCAATTCTAACATCATAACAGATGGGAAAGTGGGATGTTTTACTATGGGAAGTACCAAGACCGTTGTTTCGACAGCATACCACAGGCCGACCTCAAGATTCGGTGTGTACATTTTGATTTCTGGCTTCCTTTAAATTTTCACGATGGGTAGGGGAATGCGAATGCGGCTGGCGACCGTACGTTGCTTCACGAAGGCGATGAAGTACGGGAACAAGTTCATATATCAAACAGTTCCGCGTCTATTAACTATCTGGTTGGACATGGGAGAAGACCCCACTGCCCGTTCGTATGAAACCTACACAAAGATCACCGCTGAAATTTCCCGGGCCATCGGTGGTGTGCCAGCTTTCAAGGTCAGACGCTGAAACAACGTTTGCCGCCTTTATCTAAACTCCTCTTAGTGGTACACCGCGTTTCCCCAAATCGCTTCCCGTGTTGGTCACGAGTACTCACCAGTCTCGGACGTCTTGGCGTGTCTTATATCGACTGTGATCAAAGAGTTTCCTCAACAGACCCTCTGGTTGTTCGCATCTGTCGTGAAGTCGCGCAACGAAACTAGGGCATCGCGCGGAAAGGCCATTCTTGAGAGGCTCAAGGTCGGGGTTTCGTACATATGTCTATGTTTCATGCGTGCTCATTTGAGAAGAGCTCTTGCATCACTGAATCGACACATGTTTCAAGCCTCATCAATGCCTCTCTTGCCATGGTAAACGGACTTCTCGCTCTTTGTGATTTTCCATCTCCGGAACCCCCGAGGAATGCTGGTCCTGATGCGCGAATTACATTGTCGATGAAAAGGGATATACCGCAACTGGCGAAGCTTATGCCATCCCCGTTGATTGTGCCCCTCCAAGAATCATTGACGGCTACTCTTCCCCCTACATCTTCGACAATCAACTCCCATCATCAGCCGTTCCCCTTGAACCTTCCGACGTTCGATCGTAACCCATTCTTCCTCTGTTCATTATTCCAGGATTTCTCAAAATCGACATATTACAGATTTCTCAGATGACATTGATGTCATGAAGTCTCTCGCAAAGCCTCGGAAAGTCACAATTCATGGTAGCGATGGTCAAAAATACGCATTTTTGGGCAAGCCAAAAGACGACTTGAGAAAAGATGCCAGGCTCATGGACTTCAACTCCATCATCAACAAAATCCTCAACATGAATTCCGACTCCCGCCGACGCCAACTCCGTATGTCTCATATGGTACGCGACAACGAGATGACCTCTGATAACTCTATACCGCACAGATATTCGCACTTATGGCATTGTCACCCTCAATGAGGAGTGCGGCTTTATTCAGTGGGTCCCGGACACGGTTCCTATACGTTATATCCTCCTCCCCTTATACGAGGCAAGGGGCCAAAGGGGCTGGGTATGTGGGTATCAAGGTAATAGAACGTTAATCTCACGCCGCAGGAACAGAACGCGGAGTTGCAAGCCATATTTGAAAGGATTAAGAGGGAAAAGGACAATGATGCTGGCAAGATATTTGCGAAGGAAGTTCTGCCAATGTAAGCTCGATAATTCCGCCCCTGGATGTTATTGATCTTTGGATTCGCAGCTTTACTCCAGTATTCCATGAGTGGTTTCTAGAAACTTTTCCGGAGCCGTCGACATGGCTTGCCAGTCGCCTTGTGTATACCAGGAGTGCGGCTGTCATGTCCATGATTGGCTTCATCTTGGGGTACGAAGCCACTCACTACTTTTCGGATACCAGTTCTAAATGGAACACTGTAGACTCGGGGATAGGCATTGCGAGAATATCTTGCTGGACTCTAATACCGGAAGTGTCGTTCATGTTGACTTTAACTGCTTGTTTGAAAAGGTAATTATCTTCCTTCGTGCTTAGATCTGGAGCTCAGCCGAAGCAGGGAAAAACGCTGGACGTTCCAGAGAGGGTGCCATTCAGGCTCACGCAGAATATGCTAGACGGTTTTGGCATAACTGGAGCAGAAGGTCCGTCAGAGTGCTCTAAGAATGTGCGTCGCTCCTGCTT
>Ga0307512_10001885_pt1 | contig 28032 bp, 29 predicted proteins | sample 14_EM_MG_FD_200267 | JGI IMG/M metagenome (GOLD analysis project Ga0307512, IMG submission 200267) | Populus trichocarpa ectomycorrhiza microbial communities from riparian zone in the Pacific Northwest, United States - 14_EM | ecosystem: Host-associated > Plants > Roots > Unclassified | place... | reverse complement strand
TCGCCGTGCGTAGTGCGTAGAGCTAGACTGCAGGGCCCTATAGTCTTTTCGTCCGTGGCTCTGCTGCCCTAGTCCTAAACAGTCCTTAGTTTGCTTGCCCCGAAAATTGTCGTCTGGTCCGGGGCTTTCTTTTGCCCGGACGGGACGGACTATTGGGAAGCCTGGACCAGTCCGGACTGACTCTAGACCAGTCGGCCAAATTTTCGTACCTGTCCAGCTCCAGTTCATAAATTCCTCGCACTGGACTGCACTAGACCTGGACCGGACCAGTCTGGTCTAGTCTTCCCCCGGAATGGTGAAATTTTTTCCGAAACTTGACAGCGAAATGGGGACCTGAAAGACGAGCGGGAGGACGGACCATTGCGACCCTTGCAGATCAGTAAGCCGTCCTATACAGCGTACGCACTGTTCGGATACACTCCGCGTTGAGTATACCACTTCACTTTTGGGTGGATATGCTGCCCAGCCCTCGATCCTCCGATGGGAAGCATTGATGTACATCGTTCGATACCTCTGAGGCGCTGCTGCCTACAGATTTACTATCTATTACGAAAGCTTCAGGTGTGACTCCGAATCCCTTATTTGCGACGTGGACGTAGACTTAGGGAGAAAGATATGCTTGAGCAAGTCGACCTCGGGTATTAACATCCAAGGCCTCAGAACCGTCACCATCGGGAGGTCAATGAAATCGACTTTAGTGGACCCATCGACCAGACAGTCAGAGATTGTTGTCACTACGTACAGCAATGTTGAAGTACATTGGCTCCTAGGCGTCATCTCCGAATTCAGACTGAACACCTGACCGAGCAAAGGAATCCCCGGACATATCCTCAATGACCATGTCTACTGCATTGCAATGTTCAACTCGAGCAACTTTCAGTCCGAGTGCCGGCGCTTGCAGGTTCGATACTATTTGATTCATTAAGCCATTGCCAAAGGCGAGCTCGACATGAAACACATATCCAGTTGGGAGATGTTGTCTGATGCTCTCATTATGGCCCTTAGAGAGGAAGGGGTTGAGACTCTGAGAGTTTATAAAAGAAATTGGTCGCGATAGATGGACTTAGTGGGTTAATGTTTGCATGGAATTGATAGACTCGGGTAGGATCTTGGGTTTGGATTAGGACCCAGAGGAGGTGGGGGATAAATCTTAGTGCATTTCAGGTTTTCTATCATGCTATTAGTTTCTTTGAGTTTCTCTTCACCTCTTTCTTTGTACGGTAGACAGTTCTACATCTTTATTTCGCCGATTTTTCTCATCAGACTTACAACGTGTAGGAATTGCGCGGAATCATCATGGGCATATCCTTCTCCTTCTCCCCATTTTCTGCCGCGGCAGATTGCCTTGTCTCCCCCTCCTTAGAAGTGGACGGCTCCTAAACGCAATGATTCCACCAGTCCAGCAATGGATCAGTCCAGACCAGAACCGTCCAGGTCCAGTCCAAGAAATTTTCGGACTGGGATCGGACCGATCCTAGATGCTGACAGTCTGGACTGGGCTGGTCCGGACCAATCCCTCACGGTGTCCAGGGTTAGGGCATACTTTCCCGGTTATTAGTATTTTAATGCGGAAAATTCATCTCGATGGAGCCGAATATACAGAGAGAAGTGATATAATTTCGACCAGAGTGGGTATTCGGGGGTGAGTGGTGATAAAAAGTGAGGATGTGTCATGTTTTCGGTAGTACTTGGCTAAAAAGCAATGTCAAAATTATATGCGTAAATGGATCGCTCCAGACCAAGCCCGTCCAGTCCAAGACTGCCAGTCTGTGGTCCGGTCCGGTCCGACCTTCCCATTAGACCGGACTGGACTGAGCCCTACCGCGGACCGGGATCGTCTGGACTGATGGAATCATTGCCTAAACGTCCACCTCATGCACTTCTACCATTTCTTCGTCGGTATCTACCCCCATCAGTCTCATTCCAGCATACCCGGAACATATCTATGACTCACAATTCTCCATTATAAGCGCCCTTGATTTCTCCTTCTCATTTTCTTCGAGCTGGTCCCATTGTTTGGCCTCCACCCCCCAGCGCCTGAAAAACTCTGTTTCCAGAATCCTGCGATTTCCTCTATATGGAGTTTGGCGAATTGCAATTAAAATATTGTCAGGACCAGCTGTGTGCGCTACCTGGTTCCGTTTTCCGCTAACGGCATTCCACTGTACTCGTCAGTATCCACGCAGGAAACAGTGGGGAACGGGGACGCACCACTAGTTGCAAGTCTTTCACATCTGCTGGGATTCAAGATAAGGCAATGATTCCACCAGTCCGGACGGACCCGGTCTGGGGTAGGGCTCAGTATGGTCCGGTCTAACCGTTAGGTCAGACTGGACCAAGCCCAAGACTGGCAGTCTGGGACTGGACGGGCTTGGTCTGGACCAGTCCGCAAACACTTGCAATTTCGACATCGTTTCTTAGTCATGTACCACTGAAAACATGACTCATCCTCCCTTTATCACGGCACACCTCCGGATACCCACTCTGGGTGAAATTATGACAGTTCAGTCTGTATATTTGGTGCCATCGAGATATATTCCCCCCACTAAAAGACCGATACAGTGAAAAAATACCCTAAACCTGGACACAGTGCTGGACTGGTCCAAATCAGTCCAGGCCAGTTCAGTCCAAGTCCAGAAAAAGTGGGGATTGGTCCGATCCGAGTCCAAAAGTTACTCGGACTGGATTAGACTGGACTTGGATGGACCCGGTCTGGACTGGTCCAATGCTGGACTGGTGGAATCATTGCTCTCATCTTCTATGGTTAAGAAGCGTTTTTTGAGGTCACTGTGATCGGAAGTGATGGTGGCGATCCATTTGTTGAGTCCATCCACTGCGTCGGTGAGTTGGGACTTGTCTGTAGTGAGGGCGGTGACCTTGTCATTGAGTAGATCCACCGTGTCGGTGAGACTGCTGTTGTCAGTGGTCAGGGTGGCGATCCTTTTGTTGAATCCATCCACCTCGTCTGTGAGACCACTGATGTAGGTGGTCAGGGAGGTGATCCGTTTGTTATGTCCATCCAATGCGTCGGTGAGTTGGGACTTGTCTGTAGTGAGGGCGGCGACCTTGTCATTGAGTAGATCCACCGTATCCGTGTGCGTACTGTTGTCTGTGGTCAGGGTGGCGATCCTTTGGTTGAGTCCATCCACCATGTCAGTGAGGCCAGTGTTGTCCGCAGTGATGGTGGCGACCCTTTTGTTCCATCCATTCTTTGTGTCCGTGTGCTTGCCAATGTTGATCGGCAGCTTCTCGTTCAATCCAATGCGACTCTCCATATCCTCCAACCTCTTGAGGACATCTCCCGTACCGTCGGCACTTCTGTCTTTTCCGTTTATAATTCCGCTACCTTTGGATTTCCCAGTACTGTACAAACGAGCATGTCTCATTTGTAACAAAGCTCGTGGGTAGACCTATACTAATTAGATCACGTCAAGCAGCAACCCCGGTGATACGACTCCTGACCTGAGTCTTCTGGCAGATGGTTGCAGCAAGGAGCGGATGTGCGCGCGACAGAGGAGAAAACGCCATCATGGTGGTGCTAGTGGAGGATTGGTCGCATATACGGGGTGAGAGTGAGAAGTGACGAGGTCCAAAGCGGTGATGTGGTAAGTGTGGTACTTCAGGGTCTAAGTTTGTTTCGATGTTACGAAGTTTAGTACGGTCTAAGTACTTGAGTGCTGATGATGTCACTCGCTTCTAACCAAACCCCCGCGATTCTCTCAAAATTTTACCCGCACGAGAACTCTATATAACTGTGATGGCGAACCTGTTATTCCCCAGCAGTTCGGGTCTGCCTATTTATGCAACTTTCATAAGTCCGCTATTAAATTTTAACCCAGGCTGATTGTACCTGTCATCGTACAACAGCATCATGCGCAAGGCGGTGGGGGGAAGGAGATAAGGACGGTACATTTGACCGAGAGGAGGGCTTGGTGGACACATCAGACTCACACCGCGGAGTATCGGGGAAAAATGGATAGCTTTGTCATACTCTAATTAGAGTGAATACAATATGAATCAAACAAAAAAAAACAGCATCATGCGAGATCGAAGCACTCTTGTCCTTGTATCTGGCACACCAGTTCAGTGTTCTTAAGCGGCCCGGCCTCTATTCTGAAAGCCTGCGCTAGCGGCGACCCAGCCCGGCCTGGAGATATATGAAAAGCCTGCATCTGCCTGCATAAGCCAACATAAGCCTGCAATATCGGATATGCCTGCGGATACCTGCAGCAGCCTGCAGCAGCCTGAATAAACCTTCAGAAGGTGAATGAAAGGCAATAAATCCTCGAATGCAGGCAAAGCCTACAGACCTCGGGCGGCTTTCGTTTTTGTGTATCAGAGCAGTTTATTCTCTGTTTTCCACAACTAGTGAGTCGGTTAGTGGATAATCCAGTCCAGTCAGTCCATGCCTTTGTTCCATCTGCGAGCAACAACCAAATCATGTCATTAAGTCCAGGACCCCCTCCACCTCAGTCCACTTCACTGTACCATATACCACCAGTGTTTAACATTTTATCAGAAGACGAAGATAGCTATTTGAGCTCGGTCTCCCTACATCGACCATGGGCTAAAACTAAGAAAATGTTGGTGGTAATGGATTCAAACCGGTAATTGCAAATCCGTTACTAATGAATGAGATTGTAAATTAGACATGTCTACCCTTGAAATTCCAGCCACTATTCTTTTATCCAAGAAACACCGCACTGGATATTTTTGTACTCGTGCAATGTAATGTAATACGACAATTCAAATGGAACATCTGGTTGGAGTTGAGCTTTATACCCTTGTCAACTGCCACTCATATTCATAAGTGAGTGGACTCGCAATATGAATCAGCATCATGATGGTTCGCACAATCTCGAAACAGTTAATCCCATGAGTGCAATTTGCATGCTAACGGCAAGCTGCGTATGGCATTTGCAACTGCAACTCACAAAAGTCAGTTAAATCGAGATTCCTCCAATAGGCTGTTCATTGAATGGATTGTGATACACACCATTTCCCCCACCGTAGTTAAGCAGCGTGGCTTCCTGATGTTTTGAGATATCTAATGGGAGTAGTATATTTAATCCCCTCATATAATTGTAGTTATTCAGTGGTGGGCTAATCATGATTATCAAGAGTTCTACATTTACAGCAATTTCTGAAGATCATTTAGCCAGTGGTGACACCATAAGAAACTGGATAATTGTAAGATCGCTACAAGGACCTGGGGAGACTGTAGCTTATTTGCAAGAGACTGATTTCCAACTGCCATTCTGCATATATATCAGTACATTACCTAATCACTCAGCATTCTGCACTGTGGTGTGTCAACGGATACGTGCTACAGGTGATGTGTTCAGTGCTCCTTGTGGAATGGAATACTTCCATTGCTCTCACACAGGTGAAAATCGAGCCAAGATCATCAGGAGGCCTTTTGATCAGTACAGATTGAAATACCAAATAGGCAGAATTGATCTGGATGATGCAACCAACAATGACACTGGTATGAAGACAGTTGGAAAGGTATTCAGTAGTACTAAACTAGCCATCGATGCGGTTGCTGCTTGCATATTGTCTTTTGGACATTGTAGCAATCTCATTGTAAAGGCATTTTGCTAGTGTCCTGATGATAACAAAGGTGTGCAAGAGTTTGAAGCTTAACATAATGGACAAAATCCAACTCACAAAGCACAGCTCTGGCAGTGTTATGCACCCAGTCGATAACACCATGATATTTCATCATTGAAGGTAATCTCCCCACTATAAAGCGATGATTGCACTGACTGGTTGAATAAGCCACTGCCTGATCATTGAACATTTATCGCACACATCTCACAAGTAATATCCTAGTAGTACAATGTTTCCGATAGGGAATATCAACCAATAACACAGGGTATTTCGAAAGAATTTGTATTCAATGACATCTGCATTAATAATGTATTACCAAATACATAACAATCAACTCCCTGGGGGAAAGTTTGCTGCATGCGACGGTTATTATTGGAAACTACTTATTCGACGACTTCTTGGTGCACATGAGTGTCATATATGATACTCTACATCTGTTGGCAGGGTGCTTACTCAAACTTCAGGAGATCAGATTACTGGTGAATCAGCTATACAGATTTGTTGAGATTGTTATGACAGCATTGGATAAGCTTCAGTTAGATCTAGATGATGTATAAAATAACAACTCTGATTCATTTGTATTCAGCGGCAATATCAACTCATCTGGTCGGAGTGCATTGATGATTCTCATTTAGTTGTATAGATTGGTAGATTTCTTGTCAGATCTGTATATGGCAGTGTCATGACTAACAAAGATACAGTTCATTTAATTTTATAATGAATATGGTAAACACCAAGATGAGACTCAGTTAACTAGAAGTCACTGTTCTACAATGTTGAATACTGAGTCCCCTCACTGCACAGGATGGATAAATATAATACCATCTCCGTTTACAGTCGATCATGCACTCCCAATGCCTCTGCCACCTGACCTCTTGAATTTTCACTTGTGTGGACAATGGAAGCTATTGACCGACAATTACAGGCATTGATTAAATGTGGTTGTTACAATTGACACCAGTTACAACAGATATTACAGATCTCATATATTGAAGGGCACAGAGACTGAACTCACCCCAAAGGTTACAGCATATAGTATGGTTCATTTTGTGTATCCCAACTGCAGATAGTGTCTGACGATGACAGAGGATTCAGTGGTTCAAAGTCGTCACTATGTAATCATTTCACCACACTAGTGGATGGAGTGATATATACAGCAGACTAATTGATGTCACCCATGAGGGTGTGATGAAATAAGATTAAAAAGATCCTGCAGGAGGAGGACATAGTGGCTATGCTGAGAAATCGGTGAAAGTTGGTTAGCAATGGAGTGGGGGATATATGAAGTGTCAGAAAGGAATGGTGGAGCAGTGGCAAGAGGGTCAACTTATGATGGGCAACAGTGGAGTTCGGTGTGGTGGCATGCAGAGTGATAGGCTATAGGTAGTAGCACATGATATAACTGCTCTGAGGCAGCTTGTATACACTGGGTTGTACGAATGTATACAATTAGGATGTCAACAAGCGACCCAGAGCAGGGTAATGTCCATTCGGTATGGTTGACTTGCAACGAAAGTTTGATCTCCAGTGAACGTGATATCTATCCATCTCTATCCATTATCACCTAGGTCTGGGTTTGTATGCTTAAAATAATAGTTTCCTCACATGACTCTATCAGAGGGACCACTGGAATATAGGCCCATGGACAACAATCATATGTTGAGTAAATGTAGACATGTTGAATTTTGAATATACAAGTATGTACTCCGCTGAATGTATGGCATACAGGTTCGGCAAAATTGACTCCAACTGGCAAGCAAAGAAAATGAATTATTTTCAGACATAGATTGAGACAAGTGCAGAAACCAATGCGCAGAGTCAACTTCCATTGCCGAAGTCAAAAGGATCATGTGACTCTTAACCACCTCAACCCTTACACAGGAGGAACCTGCAGTTTCTGATGACAAGAGTAGCTGAACCGAAGTCATCATGATCGAAATGATGTTGAAGTATTTAGGCCCTGAACATTGAAACTCAAACAGTGTTGAAACTCCAAGCAAGTTGAATCACGGAGTACATCACCATGACTGCGCCAAGTCACTGGAATAGTGCGATGGAATCAAGTGCAACAATGAAATGTAAGCAACGGAAAATACCACACTACATAAGCAAAGTCGACCAAGACCAACCTGAAGTCAAGCACTGTTCATGCCCTCCAACATCCACAGATGAATGCTGGCAAAAGATTCAATGGTCATCAATGATATACCTCAAAGTCGATCCTGTATGTTCACAATCCATTTAACTCTAGGATACCAAGATAGCTATCAACATGAGACTTGAGCAGTTTTCCAAAGTGACACAGACTAGACTATGAGAGCATGAACTAAGGGCGGCCTGGCCTGGCCTGGGTTATACGCTGCGTGGCCAGTCAGCCACCCTGCACATGATTTGAAAAGCTCGCATCACCTTGCATCAGCCTTGGTCAACTGGATGAATGTAATACAGCAATGGCAGGGCTAGAATGATTGAGTTGGATATGGAGTATGTGTCGTACTTTGGAGACTTCTTTGTAAAGACAGCAGACATTCTATGTAACAGAATGTTCAGTTTTGGCTGAGTCTGGCAAGAAATGCGGCCAGGCCGCCAAGAAACTCCCGCCAGACTGCCATGAAAAGACGCTAGGCAGGGCAGAAATCTGGCAGCCTGGTCCCTGCCCTCATTTGATAGCTGCAACTAAGTCCGGCCAAGCCTAGCCTATGCCAAGCCATGCCGGCCTGGCCGCTTAGAAACACTGGACTTGAGTCCAAGTTGTGAGCTGAACATTTAACCACAACTGGCAAAACCACTCCGGAAACTCAACCTAATACAGGAATCAGGATGAGTGTTAGCAACATATTCAATTTCCTGGGTTGCTTCGGGTTCCAGTTCCACCCGAAACCGGACTGTGGCAACGGTTCTTACCACAGGAAAAACCCGGCCCATTGGAAATAGGCCGGTTTTACCACAAAAAACCCGGCATTTCATCATCAGAAGTTTTCCCCCAATTGAGAATTTCAGTTCTGATCGTATCATGACACGATCAGTATGTAGATTGTGCAGATCTAGCTGCTCTTACACCTAGTGTTAGCAACGGGTGCGGGTAACCCGCCGGCAGGCCGGGTTTGGACCTGAATAATGGTTTGCTTCGGTTCCAGAGAAGTCCAACAACCTGACCCGCTGCTTCTTGGCGGTCCAAACCCGGCCATGAACCCGTCAACGTGCGGATTTCACTGGGTTTGGCTAGACCCGTCTGGTCTAATCTCCGGTTCCGCGTTTCGGGTTTCTCCATTTATGGTCGCATTCAGATATCCTACTGTTAATTGCAAAATATTGACTATGGCACTGCATTGTCATTTTCTGATGTATTGACAACCTTAATATGGCAAACAAGTAGAGAGACGCTGCCTGCCCCATCCTGAAAATGAGTGTCAATTGAGCGTCAATAATTGATGGTCTTGCATCTTGGGTAATCTAAGTGGCGCTTGATCGCGTGTATCCATAAACAAATCATTTGCAGTCTTGATGAGCAAATAAGTGAATCATATTCCCACGATAGCCTCCTGAACAGTAACAACTTATTTCATTTACAAAGGTGCAGCTACGTGTTCATGAGCGTTATAGACTACAAAATCAGCCAAAACTGAGTCTATGGACTTTGACAGCCGCAGCGCGCTTCTATTGACCATGATCGATGGCCCAAGATAGTCGACACTCCTTTGATGAACATTTCCATGATGGGACGGGGAGCGTGACGCATCTTCTTTTCCCTATACAGGATGGCAACACTTCCATTATGTGGAATCACTACCAACATTAGCAAAAAATATTTCCGTCCGGGCGGAATGGCTCAGTCAGAGCCGTCAGAGACACCTTGGAGCCAGACTACCCCGCACCAGGTCTCAATACCACCCGTCGCGTGGCATAACGCCCTCCAATTGCTGTTTCACCGGTTCCTCTGGCTGTGTCTGTCTCCGATTGTAAACGAACACTCTGGCGTTGGGGCCAACTGTGACCATATGTCGGAATGGGTTCATTGGGTACACGTATGCACTTACATTGCGATGGGTGACGCTGCGAAAATCCCTCCTCGCGTTCCTTCTACCTGTGTGCAAAATGAAATTCTGTCTTTACTATGTATACACGTCATTCCGAATCGCCAGATCTATGTGGCTATGGACAATCCATCGCTCGTTCAGTCTGTCTCCTGTCTCAATACTAGTAGCTATCTATGGAATTACATGCGCGCAGCCGACAATGTTTCCCACGCTGGAAACTTGCAAAGCAACCGCTGCCGGTGCTTGTCTCACCTGTACAAATTTCGAGACAGGATCCAAGTTACCCGAGTTTTCAGGTATTGTGGTGAGCTCCAGGGCTAACCAGTACTCAACGAAAGCACCATCCTTGTTTTGGAGCTTGATTTTGAATAGGCGTTTGAGTTGCCAGCGAAGACGCCAATTCAGCGCGCCATAACACCTCCCCGGGCGGTGCTATACCCACACCCAGTCATACGGTCGATCCCCTCTGGGCCAGCTCTGGCTCCCTGTGCATCGACACATCTGAGATATGTGTTCACCATCTAACCCTCAACATGAATCTCAATACCATGGTAAATACAGAGCTCCATAGCGTGTAGTTGTTCATCCGATATATACGTCATGTTATGACCCTTATGCTTGAAAAACTCCCGCATGCCACTGTATATTGCCACGCGGTGCTTTGCATCATGAATATTGTCCAGTAATGCTCTGAAGTTCTTGATCATAGCGTCAGGACGCTTTCCATCACGGCGGATTTGGGGTCCCATGAATTAGGGCTTCGCATATGACTGGGAGCTCAGGGGGGCTGCCAGATCAGCACAGGAAGGGAAGACTTTGCATGTGGCAGCGCTGTTCTCCCAACGCTGAGCGAGAGCTTGGAAATTGAGCTCTCTGATTTTGAAGCAGAGAATGCGACGCTAAAAGGTGATCACTTGTGGCAGATTGTTGAGATTGTGATTGGAGGCATTCCAACCATCCTTGAGGTTCATCTTATGTGCATGTTCATGTCTCTCGGCAGAACACTGTTGCAAGGCTCCGTATAGAAGAATCTGTTCAGCCCAATGAGACATCAAGTGGATGTTCGGAAAAATGAAGTCGGCATCAAACTCCTTGGAAATATCAATCTCAGGGCTGATAAAATCCCGCCAGGCATTCATTTCGCGCCACTTCTTTGACGGCGTCCAACAATCAGAATTTGGTTCCTCGTCTACCTTTCGAGTCTTCATGAGTTCCGTTCTGAGGGCATTGGCTTTATCGTTCACCTTTTCCCCAGCTCGCCCGAGTAAGAAAACATTTTTGAAGGTGTGAAAACGATGCAAGGTGTCCTCCATGGAGCTCAATGTTGCATCATCGTGGGATTACTATTGAGCATACATCTAGCATTCTAAATCTGCCCTTGTGCACTCAATTGAGCGATTGAATATGGGACGCTGTGGGTGGCTACTGCCTCGTAGAGACTGCGTTACAACTCCAAGCATGTACCGGCCCATTTCATTCATCTTCTTCCCATTCCATTGAGAAACTTCCTCAAATGACTCATTTTTGGTGTGAGATTGTGGTAAGCAGGCACGGATAATAAGATTGCATGGTACTTGTCGAGCCATCCATGCCTCTTCATGAACTGGAAAATCCACTTCTGGAGGTGGTCAAGCATGCTGATCTGCATTGGCTGAAGAAGGTCGGGCTCAGGGAGGTCGCTCACAATAATGGGAATATATCGAAACACGTTGAATCCTTGGTCAACATTGCGCGACTAGAGTTCGGCATCCGCTGCCTTGTTGTTGACATCGCTGAGCACTCTATATAAGTTGTGATCCTGCCGGGGGTAGGGTGAGCAATGGTTCCGGGTTACCCGGCTGCCGTCCGGGTTTGGAACCGGACTGGATCGTCCAGTCAGGGTTGTTACCTGGAAAACAGGGGTACCCACCGGGTTTTGGGACAGGTTAGAACCGAACCACGGTTCCATTTTACTGTTCCTACAACTTTGGCTCCTATTACGTAATTGAGGTCTGATCGTATCATGACATGATCAGTACGTAAATTGTGCAGCATTAGTCGCTCTTTCACCTCCCGCTTTCAGAGTTGCAATCCAACTGATAATCATTAAGTGGCTGTAAAATAAAGGCTGAATTTAAGCGAAACTGGCGGGTTTTCGATCGTGACTCAACAAATACTTTTCGGATCACAAATCTGAAAGCGGGAGGTGAAGGAGCGACTAAAACTGCACAATCTACGTATTGTTCATGTTGTGATGCGATCAGAACTCAAATACTTAATTGGAGCAGGAAATGTTGACTTTTGAGGAGCGGGTTTTGTTTGGAAACCTGTTGCACCGGTTCGTTTCCGGGTTGGAACCGGACCCGGAACTGACCCGCGAATTTGGACCCGTTGCTCACAGTAGCCGGCGGTGTTGCTTGTCAGGAGCCACATAATATCCAAGTTCGTTCTTTGGACACTCGCACCAAGAACAGACATGCCGCTCGAGATGATGTCAGTCGCTATACTCTGGGCAATCTGCAAGCCATGCTCCTAAAACTGGTTTGCAATGCATCAAGTTGCCATCTGCACAGAGAACGTTGAAAAACCCACTCTCGGCGCTGGGAATTTGTTCACTGGCGAGTGGGTGGAGTACCTGCAGGAGTACTACATTCAGCACCTCCCGGTTCGTGTGCGGCTGTTAATCCAGCCACTTGCGAGGAATAGTGCGATTCGTGATTGGAATTGATAGGAGAGCGACGATTCCGACGCTGTGCGTTGAGGTCATCTGGCCGATCTTCGACGATAGACTGACAATTGTCATATATACAGGCCACTATTTCTTGACGCCAGACAAATTGGAGGGATGTGTTCTGTCGGATATGAAGATCAAAGGAACCAGGGGATCCCCCACTCTGAGCGTTGTCTAAACGTCGATTAGCACGTGATTATTCTCCGCAATCTCTCCTTACCTGTGTCTCCGACTACCAGTCTACACTGTGCATTTCCATATAGAGGCGTTGCGGTGGCATATCGCTGTTCAAGCAACGCTGAGGGGCGTAAATGGGATTCTCCGCGCAGGCTGGCTGCCGCATCAATCATCTCACGCTTGTGATGATGTCTCGACTACAGTATCTGATAGGGCGTTGGTGATTGGTATTCCATCTCATATCCTGGAGAGTGTGTAGTTCCCACTCCCCGAGAGCCTGATCATCTGGCATGCTAGCCACCAGCTTCTTGACGCCATCGCTGTTGTTGAAGCTTGGAAAACGCAGAGGGGTGTTTTCTTCCTTCAGCACATTGTCATAGTACGTCTTCAAGCCCATGTTCTTGATCCCAGAATGGATATATTTGTACTTTTCACACGTCGCGAATGTGTAGTAGGGATTGTTTTGTAGGTTCGTCACAAGGCAACCATGAGCGTCGGGTTTCCATTGCTCAGGAAGGTGATCGCTCAACAGAGCACCGGCGCCGGGGTGTGTTTCCGTCCACAGCAGTCGAGGTGGCGATGGTTGAGACTGCGAGGCTGAGATGTTTTCAACCTGTTCGAGGTAAGGAAAGGCATCCAAGTCATTGACTGAATCATTGTTAGCGTTGAAGATACGACAATGAGCGGGATCAACAGGTCGGGGCGCGCTGCAAATAGTCAGATTGTTTTGGTGTGCAACTTCCAGGTGTTCAGGATGGTGTAAATTGATATGGTTAAGTCGCCAGCTGTCAGAGAGGAACTTCTTTCGGCATGAAAATTCGGGTCAACAAAAAGGGGTTTTCTCTGGCATTGTCAACCACACGGGAGGAGTGGAGTATATACTCTAGAAAGGGATGAAAGTTGGGGCTGGGCCTGAGCAACCTTGTGTGTAAGCTCACGATACTTTGAGCTAACATATTGAGCATCAACACAATCACAAGGAGGTTCCTCACACGCCAGGAGATGTAAACACGCTGCATGCCCGATGTCCCATAATACTAAGAATATACTAAAACCAATACACATAAATCCAGTCCAAAACCCATGAATAGAATGAACCATGAGAGATCCAAAAACCTCACGACACGTGTCATAATCTATGCATGAGATAAATAGCTTATAACATAGGATACGAACAAGACAAGAACCAGAACTGAACTGGAACTCAACAACCATTGCCTCCACTGCAACTCGAAGACTGGTTCACTCCTCGCCTTATGAGCCATCTGGGCGCGCCTCAGCGAGAGGGACATTGGACAGTGCGACATCACGGAGAGGGACATCGGGGAGAGGGCCATCAGAGAGACTGTCGCCACTTGCCGATTCGATCAGCAGCCGCTCATTCACATCCACATCCGAGGTGTTTCCGGCTTCCTCGGCTTTTCGGAAGGTTGGCAACACCGGGCGATGTTTTTGCGACGTCACATGCGCCAAATGCTCCAGCCCACTGAGTGGATGTGTCTCCGGAGTGCGTGGGCGGGGGCGAAGCTCCGGGCTGTGTGGCCGTGGGGCGGGCGCGAGAGGTTGTGGCCGTGTGGTATGATCCTGCATCTTCTGGCCTTGCCCAGGTAGCAGGATTGGCTGATCGTCTACCATGGTATATACATCGTCATCCGATGAATTTACCATCACTCCCTGGCCAATCGTCTGAGGTTCTTTGCCATCATCCTCATCCTCATTCTTCTCCTCCTCATCTTCCTCCTGTTCATCTTCATCCACTTCATCATCACCATCCCATTCCATATCCACATCGCCGTCTTAATCAACGCTGTCCGCTGCGTCCACATCATCATGCATGCGCATATCCAGAACTGAATGAAGTTCTGAGTTGAATTTGCTGTCTGACTCCTCGGTAGAGCCGGTATCATCAACTGAGGAAATCGACACCGCTGGTCACCCTTCTGGCTCTAAATATACCCGCCCTGGTTAGCCCTCTGTGTATGACTCTGCCCAATACATTTTCTTCTGCAAATGCAAAGCAACGGCACGAGAGATATCATCTCCTCCTGCAGTTTGTTTAACAATACTTTTCCCTTTACCATTTCCCTTCCCCTTCCCTTCCTCCATTGTCTTCCCCTTCCATTGCCCCATTCCATCCTGTGTACCAATCCCTTTCCCGGTTCCTTTCTCACCACCATGAGTGTCCTCCTCACCCTCGCAGTCGTCATTGTCATTGCCAACTCCAGGACTGCTCCATCCACCGGTTGGCGCTCCGGGATCCGCCCAGTTCTCATCATCATCATCCTCATCGATTATCTCATCCCAATTCAGTGGTCTAATGGCCTGGAAGTCGCCTGGCTTGTACTGCCGGCAGCTTGGTGGCTCAATCTTTGCCCTGGGATCATCGCTACCGTACCGAGAGAATGGCTGGCCGGTGCGTTTAACTTTCCCTGAGCTGGTTGTCTGCGGGTTGGAGCAATCGACTTGATCCCCGAAGGCATGGCGGTTGTCCCACCTCCAATTGTTAATTTGGTCGCAGGTTTTGTCAAACATTTGGCCCATATATGAGCGGAAGGCTGCTGACCACTCCTGGAAAGGCTAACCACTGCTCCTGCGGTGCGTCCACATCAGCTGGAATCGTGAAAAGTGGCGAGTCGTGACTGGATCATGAAAGATTATCTCATAAAAGAGGTCCCATGCCCTCTCATCCTTGACGCCTTAAACATTGTATATCTGTATGATTCCACGGATGTGTTCTGAGATGAATCCCTTGATACTGTCCCAATCCAACGACAGGCTTCGATTCACAACCAATGTCGGCATATTTGCCCTAGCAGTTGCCTTCGCCTTTCCTTTCCGGCTGCCCTTTGGTGCCATCGCTGCGAGTTTGAAATGAATCTACACTGGACACATTAGCATTATGATACAGTTGAATGTAGCAGAAGGAAGCCCAGAGGGAACATAAAAAGGTGTGTAGGTTATCGGGTGTGTTTTGGAAAGAGAGGGGTTGATGTGTGCAACTCACGTGTAGTGGAGAGCGGTCAGGATCCTGGCGGTGTGTTCAATACGGGAGGAAAACCGAATGAAGGTGAAGGCGGGAAGAATGGATATATATACTCGAGTTGCGGCGAATTCTTGGTTCGTCTTGGATTGTTGGTTAACGAACACAAAACGGCGCGGCCTTCATCTTGCACAACCTCCAGGCACCTCATCAATGAGGAGACTCGAAACGAGATTTAGTACTCGTGGTGAGGACAGTATACGATGCCGGGCGTTGCTTTGGCATCTTGTACCACTTTTACCGCTCCGACCTTGCGCATCTTGGAGCACACTGAGTAGTTCTCTGGTTGTCCCAACTATTCAACCATGCTACACGGCTACCAACACCTAGCAGTGGAAAAAGCACATGCAACTGATCTCATAGGATAGAGAATACGTCATTGTTCCATTTGTAATTCTTTTAGCACTGCCAAAGGGGGATGTTCACAGGGAAGCTGAAGATAAACACAATCGATGGTTCGATGTATTGTGCCAAGAACGAGTGCAATACTCTGATAATTGCGCTAAGCAGGCATCAACACCATTCAAGCGGTGCAAATAGACCGTCAGACGTTGCTGTCACTGTGAATCTCAATGCTGAGTTAATCTGATTCCAATTAACCCCATAATCGAATGCTTTTCAAGGGATCTCGTCTCTGAGTATGGTCAGGGTTTAGAGGCTAGCGTGGTCTCCACTGTGCCTCGCTTTTTGGTCCAATCCCTCCATGGTCGCTCAAATAGCAGTCAGCCTCGCCTGCTGTGGCATATGCATGCATGGGACAGTATTTCTACCTTCTGTTACGGCGGCACGTGACCCAGGTCCAGGTAACGGCCTTTCTATATAGTCAGCTCGCCACGAAACTTAGATCTCTAGCGATGATCTTACCTATACACCTATTGACTATCACTCGTGTCAACGTTTGCAACCGTATACTATAATTACCATCCTTATGCCTATAAGGCCGAACACTAGCGTACCTGCCCATGCACTATTATCGCTTTCTCAGTAAACGGATATGTTTCGCTCTCGGGATTCAAGAGTTTTACCCCTATTCGACGTGTCGCATACGAGTTCGCCAGAATCGACTCCGAATTGCACCGAAGGCTGAAAGAGTTAAGTGCATACGGTCGATTGAGACGTGTTCAAATACCGACAGCTGCATTGAGCACCCATTGTTGAAGTCTACACGATTGCCATACCCCTAAACGCGCCACAATGACAACGATTATAAAGAATACAGGATTCGACCCTACCAATGAGAGAAATCCAATACCGTTCCTACAAGTCAATCGAGTGCGGTAATCAGCCAGAGTTGCTACAATGGACGAAACGCGTCGCCGGCAATGACGACAATTATCAGGAGTACAGAATTTGACCCTATCAACATGTGAAATGGAATATCTTTTCCACAAGTCAATTAAACGTGATCATCAGCCAGTGAACCTACAATCAATGGCGCGATGTTACCCCATCAATCGGCTGTATCAAGAACCGAAGGCGACGTCAAAAGACAATTGCGAATCAGCACAGTTGCGACTTCATCCCTTCGAATTGAGTGAAGTGCATCGACTTCAATTGGCGTGTACACATACAACGTTAGCAACCTCGAAGAAGCTCGGAGGACAGCAACAGCGAGGCCAGTTCTGATAATTCGAACAATCCAGTTGAGACCCAAGTTCACGAGGAAGCCCGCAATTCTGAAGATGAAGACGAAGACGAAGACGAAGATGATTCCACCATCCCAGAAACTAAGGGTGATCGCGGCCGAGATGACATCTTGTCAATGATCACCAAGGACGACCAAAAGGAGATTCCTCAGCAGAATCGGATGCTAGATAAACTCCTATTCGAACATGAAGCTGAATGAAAGAAGGAGAGAACCCGAATGCTTTCCGAGCTTGACTACACCTGAGCCACCGACAGTCCGCAGAATACCGGAAATGAGTCCAAAATGTTTAAGATGGTTGACCCCTTACGGTACTGCGGCGGGGCGAAAGACCTGGATAAGTTCCTCGAAACATTGAGATCAAACTTTGCTTCCCATACGCACGTATACCCAAGCGGCGATCCCGATCAAGTCAAAGATTGCCGAAAAATACAGACCCATCCGACTGGGCTAGCGACCTCCGAGAGGCCAAGGACCCGTCTTTAGAGAATTTTGATCTCTTCATGAATGAGATTCAGAAGATGTCCGGAGATAAAGATAGGCGCCGTAATTCGGCAACAAAAGGCATGCAGGAGTACCAGCAACTACCAAACGAATCAGTCCGAGTTTATGCCAACCGCTTGAAAGGAAATTCGGAGGAGCGCCAGCCGGAACCTTATAACGAACGAACTGGTCCTATACGACATGGCATGGGCGGGCCTGCAGCATGCACTCAAGACCAGAAGTCAGACCTTGGATCGCCACAGGCAAAGACAAGGTCGAGACACTCGACCAACTCTTCGACTGTGCGGCGGCCTCGGCCTTCAGACCGGACGACACAAAGCCCGGCGGACAGCAACAGCAAAGTCAGTATGGAGGATCTCCGAAATGCGGCGAGAAGAACCGAAACTTCTGACCCTCCATCTCCGAATCTGCGGCAAACACTTCCGGCAATTCCAATAATTCCGTCACCAGTAATTCAAACTCGGTCAAGTCCAATCCGCCCAGTGGAGGCGGCCGTGCCAACAATATACAGCGCCGTGGCTTTCGAAGCAAGTCTACCAGAGCCGAAACACAAACCGGCAATACACTCGCTGCGGCAGCGGAGACCACTTAACCGTATTTGCAACCTTGGATGAGATACAACAGCACCGAATCTCCTCAACATCATTAGTCACTCTGGAAGGTCGGGCACTGATGTGAAGCCAATACCTATGTGGCACACAGAGACCTGATTTGGGGCATATCATCCATGAAGTCCTTATATGGAATATTCAAGGCAACATGCAGCGAGTCAAAGCACTAATCGACTGCGGTTCAATGAGCCTCATTATATCGCCGAGCCTACTTAGGAGACTTGAGCCACCATACGAACCAGCATTTACCTTCACCCTGGCCCGGTGATGATGTCTGTCACGGAGGGCCGAAAGGCAGGTCTCGTGGTTAAGTATTTTGAATACCATAAACCTGATTGACGAATCGGAGGTTTGAGATATTCATCCCAATGAAGGCATACGACCTAGCCTTTGGCTTGCCATGGCGAGAAACCAGGAAATCGACTGGAGCAACGGTCGATTGACAGTGGTATGAACACCAAATGGATTGCAATGGGCGGAGATTCCAGAAGAAGATCGCGCAAGTCCTCTGCCGGAACGCGGTGAGGGACACAAAATTCATAAATCCCCCTGCCGCATTCGATCATCTCTGAGCTAGTGTGGAAGTAGTCGAGGCATTCGCCACATGACTTGGCGAATGTCAAGGGTTGCTGGGGGCATCGCTGGATGGCATCACCGGAGATGAGTGAAAACCCAGGATGCTGGATGCGCGAGCAGGAGTAGCGGCCGTAGTTGCGGCAGAAGAGTGACACAGTGACGGTGTTTGAATGACTGCTACCAGCTCACCGAGACACGAAGGGAGAACCTGGACAATGGGGGTGGTCTATTGTGACAAGCCGTCTGATCCAGCCAACCTGGGACCCCTACCCATCTTCACTCTGCCAAAGCATGCTAGAATGCAGACATGGCTAACGGGGATAGGAACAGACATAGTTAACGTGGAGATGGTAACAGATGATGGGGTTAACATCCCAGCACAATATCAAGATTTGTCTTGTCCATGTGTGATACTAGGACTATATGGACGAATGCAGGAACGATATCACAACTCTCGCACCGCGCCTTTCACGCCATCCAAACGAAATTCATGATGAGTAGCAATGCTGGCTCGAGGAGCGTAGGAAGAAAGTGGGAAGAAATGACAGGGGGACCCGGCTGTGAGGAACCACACAAATTGCGTGGATCTACGAAATCTCGAAAACAGTGAGCCAACATCGAAGCAAACGTACCCAATGGATTAATCCAGCGATTATCGGCTGCGGCAGCCCAGGCCTTGTTTGCTAGGAAGCAGGACGGCGGACTGCGGCTGTGTGTGGACTACTGAGCTCTCAATACAGCCACAGTGAAGAACCGATACCCTGTCCCACTGATCTCGGACAAGCTCGAAAGGACCTCAGGAATTCCAACCATCTGATCCGAATCAAGGAAGGCGATGAGTACCAGATAGCATTTCGCACCCGGCACTCAGTTCGAGTACCGAGTCATGCCATTGGGTTATAATATGCACCAGCTACTACAAACCAATTCGAGGAGATAAGTCGTCGGCGGATCAACGACCTTGAAAGAGAGGGATAACCCTACAAGAACGGAAATCCTCATATACGATGAGCCTACGGCAGGTGTCGGAATGAAGTACCAGAGTGCACTCAACAACAGAGAACTCCAGCGGCAAAAAATGCACCCAGAGTGCAAGGATGAATGTACCTACAGAAGAAATAACATACACACCTAGCATCCGGAAGATGAGAAGCCCAGCTAGAGAACAATTGCTACGGTCAAACGAGACGAGTTCAAATTCCGACAGCAACCTTGAGAACGTATTGTCGAAGTCTACATGATCGCCGTACCCCTAAATCCATCAGCCATTTCACGGCCAAAGCCCGAAGATACTACGAGAATGGACCAAGCAAACATTACCATGGCGAAGAGAAGTCTAACGGTCAATGATGAAGCAAGTAGAAACACGAAGCTAGTCGAAATACGAAGCAAGGTGAAACACCACGCAGGTCAACAAGACAGACCAAAGCAAGTGGACAGACGAGACGAGAGCAAGATTAATAACGAGACTAAGCAAGCGAGTTCGACCAAAACCAGGCAAAAGACAAGCGATGTTGAAGACCATCAAAATCCCGAGAAGAATGCTGCTGAAAGACAGGTCGGTCAACAAAGATCAACAAAAGTGAACCGAAGTTCATAGGTCTACAGAAGCGCGACGGCAATCAACAATCTATTTGAGTCTAAGACTTCGGCGGAGCAACGAACTTCAAAAGGGGGGATGATAGTGTCAAAACAATGCATCCTACCGACAAGCCAAAGGCCCACCGGGAGGCAGTCTACGGAGACACACTGAGTAGTGGACCAAGAAGTCTAATGAGAACTCGACCTGTCAGGTCCTACAGAGAAGCCAAAAGCCCACTGGGATGCAATCCACCGAGACGCGCACCATAAAGTCTACCAAGCCAATCACGATTCTATTGAGGCCTCCTTTCGGGATCGCAACCATGAAGTCGACCGGATGGTCAGCAAAGCGGACTTTCAACAACCACTCAATACCGAATACCGATGACTACCGGGTGCCAGAGATGCTCTACAGAGCATGCGGAAGCACTGCATGACGGCTACGACCCACGCCAGCAGTGGAAACTCCCATCGATGCCAAGTCATGAGCGGTAGCTCTACCACCTTGATGATTTCTGACAATGACCTTGGTACCCCGAGATGTACGAGCTACGGGAGTGATGGTCGTTGGTGGCATGGATTAGGAAGTTGAGATCTGGGGAGGGGATCAGTTTTGGATGACTTCTTGTTCCTCTCTTCTCTTCTTCTCTTCTAGGATCGGGGCCCAGTACAAATGGCATCGGCATGGGTTTTTGAGATCAGCCAATGGAGGTGGAGTTTCCCCGTGCACCGGATCCGCTGAAAGGTTGCCATTGAGCTATACCGATCAGTTGTTGGAATGATGGGTGCGTACGATTGCGTACGTAGCATGATTGCTTCATTCTTTGTTTCCGTTTCCTTTCCTTTCCTCTTGTACAGTGTATGTAGCCCAGGAAGTCTGGGCCTAAAAAGCGGGATAATGTAAAGGCGGCACCTGACCCAGGACCGGGTAACGGCCATTCTAAATAGTCAACTCACCACGAGACTTAGATCTCGCGTGATAATCATACCCATACACTTATTTACTATCACTCGAGTCCACGTTTGCAATGATATACAATAATTGCGATATGTCTGCCTATAAGGCCGAACGCTAGCATTCGGGCCCTTACACCTTCATAACATCGACCATCTATATAGGACTATGCCTTCCCAAAGCCCTCACCATGAAACGACTCTAGTCGTACGAAATGGTCGAAATCTTGCTAATCATCAGAATCCACACAAGCGTGGGCCTTTGGTGAATTCTCAACATCCACCTGCTAAGAGACGCGATTCCGTACCGGCAGGCGAGAGGGATACCTCTCAAGGAGGGAGTTCCGTACCCTCTACAATCCAAGGTCAGAACTCCAACCCCATATCTTCGCTGAACAATTCTCGTGTTGCAGATATCACTCAACTCGTGGCTTGCACCCCGTCCGCTACACTGCGATGGTCACTAATTACTCCAACTGCCAGGCCAGGTACAAGCAGTCGTAGCACACCAGCACCAGGAGGAACCTTACAGACTGAATCAACCCGTCGCGTTGTATCCTGTTGTACTGTGGCGTGTGCTCGATTAGTCGAGTGTGTGCAGGTGTATGCGAAGGTGTCTCAATTGTATCATGTAACGAGACATGTCGCATCAATATAAGGTCGATCGATGACTAATGGCGCTAACTACAACAGAGGCAAGTTGCATCATAGTCCTTGGCATAGTGATATCCGTACTTCCAATCAGCTCAACACTCCTCCAGCACGGCTATCATGTCCGTTTCAAACAAAACCAGTAAACAAAGGAGAGGAGGAGCCAATCAAACAGCGTGGATCTCTTCGAAACAAACGTGCCCAATCGATTTACTTTCCGACGGCATTCCCGATGCTATATCCAATTCCAATTCCGAGACCATTTCCGATGCTATATCCAATTCCAATTCCGAGACCATTTCCGAGGCCATTTCCAAGTCCAATTCCGATCATTCCCATTGCAGCACACTGCTTCAAGAAAGCAGGCTTCGACAATGGCTTTGTGAAGCAGTCGGCGAGCATCTCAGCAGTCGGTACGTAGCTCAAGTCGATCTCTCCGTCTGTAGCCATATCTGCAGCAAGATAGTACTTGGTTGCAATGTGTGGAACTGCAGTTGCACAGTAGATTCTGTTCTTGATACTCGCGATCAGTGACTGTGAATCGGAGAACACATGAGGGATAGTCAGGATGCCGAGCTCGTTCAAGAGATGCGAGATCTGTGTGAGTCTCATGCAGCCTACTCCAAAGGCATAGTTTTTGGCATCGGTGGTGGACTGGGCAGTCGACTTCTGTTTTCTCGATCGCCAGTCGACCGCTCCTCCGAAGGTGATGACCGGTCCACTTGTCGATTTATAGTCATGCGGGCATCCAGCATAGTCCGAATCGACATAACATCTAAGTGCGCCTTCTCCATCTCCTCCGAGTGTACTTTCTCCAAGTGCTCCTCCGAGTGCGCCTCTGAGTGCTCCTCCGAGTGGTCCTCCGAAACGCAGACGCCAGTCCTACGTGCCGTTGAGGTACCGAACCATGCGCTTGAGAGCTACCCTATGCTCATTGCTCGGGTGGTTATTGTACCGGCTGGGAACTCCGATGGCATATGCAATATCGGGCTGAGTGGCGGTCATCGTGGGCATACGGCTTCCGATCATCGATTGGTATATCGTCGGATCGCAGCATTCTTCGTCGGGTTTCCTCTTGTCAAGCTTCGTCCCCATTGGCGTGGCAACTGGTCTGGAGTCGTCCATTCTGAACCTAGCCAAGATCGTCCGAATGTAGCAGTGCTGATGGATGTCGACCATGTGATGCTCCCGATTGCGTTCGATGTTTATGCCGAGATTGAAGGGGACACTCCCGAGATCATTCATCCGGAACCTCTTCTTCATCTGATCCTTGATGTGCCCAATCAAGCCCTCGTTAGCAATGATGTGGAGATCATCGATGTAGAGAACAACTGCAGCGACGACTATGCCTTGATCCTCAAGCACGAATAGTCCTCCGTCGACACGTGATGCCACGAACCCAATCGAGATCACCAATTCCTTAAAAGTGCCGTACCAAATGTGCGATGACTGTTTCAGCCCACGAAGAGACTTTCTCAAGCGGAGTACCATCTTCCACGAAGTCTTTGACCTTGGATCGTAATATCGGCTCCCAGTTTCGGTCAAACGAAGATATACCTGCGCCGGGTGCATATCGTTCTCGTCCTCGAAGTCAACTCCCAAGAAAGCCGTGCATACGTCCATTCGATGGATCTCGAGATCGTACTTGGCGGCGATGGCGAGTGCCAGCCTAACGTGGGCCAAGCGAGCAGTTGGTGCATACATACCCTGGTAGTCGATGCCTTCAATTTGGTGATTTCCTCCACAGACTAGCCTGGCCTTGAACCGCTGCTCATTGTCTGCTCCATCGCGCTTGATCTTGTATACCCAGTGACTTGGCAAAGCCTTTCTCCCTTCAGGAAGCTCCACGAAATCGCCAAAGTCTTGATGCTGACCAATTGCATCTAACTGTTCTTTCATCGCCGTATCCCATTTGTCGGCGAGCGGAGACTCGGTTGCAGCTTTGTAAGACTTTGGATCGATCCCATCCTCGTGATCGTCAGAGATGGCAGCTGCAGCGTAGCTGGGAATCATATCCTCGAATTCCTCATCTTCGAGAGCCAATTGTGCAGATTCGGCCAACTTACCAGCGCGGTTTCGGCGACTACCTTCGGCCGGCGACTTCCATGCATCTCCAAGTGATGTCTCAAGGCCAGCCAATTTTCGTGACTTCTGTGTCTTTGGCTTCAGAGGCTCCGGAGGTGGATCGTCATCCAATGACTCGTCCTTTTGACGTTCGGTTGGTTGCTTCTCTGTGGGTTTGGGTTCCTTGATGACATCTCTGTAGAAGTGCTCGTTCAAGATCGCTTCATCTGCAGCATTCGGTGCTGTGTACCGCTTCCCCTATCCAATTACCACATCTTGGGAGCGGTGAAGCGTCTTGGTCAATGGATCGTATACGAAGTACTGCTTAGTCATTATACTGTACCCAACGAATATGCCGGGAGTGGCTCTGTTATCCAGCTTGTTTTGCTTCTCTTTCGGAACGTGGACGAATGCCAAGCATTCGAACCCACGGAGATGCTTGAAAAATGGCTTCCTCCCATGCCAGGCCTCGTACGGGGTTTTACCGACTACAGATCACGTCGGAGTGCGGTTCTTGAGATAGACTGCCACTGGGACTGAAAGCGCCAAGTACTTCTTCGCAAGTCCGGCATGGTCCAGCATTCATCGTACGCGTTCCATGATCGTGCGGTTCTCCCGTTCGATGACTCCATTAGACTGAGGAGTGTAGGGCGTAGTCGTTTCCTTTAAGATCCCTTCTGATTTTACGTATTCTGCGAATTTGATGGAGATATACTCACCGCCTCCAACAGTACGAAACCGCTTCACTTGCTTGCCCGACTCCTTTTCTCCAAGAGCCTTCCATTCTTGGAATTTTGCAGGGCTTCCGATATGTACTTCAATATGTACTCATCCGTATGCCTCGTGGCGTCGTCAATGAAGAGCAGCATATATCGACCTCGTCCGATGGCTGTTTCCAGTGGACCGCATATGTCCGAGTGCACAAGCTGGAGAGGCTCTGTGGCACGGGAGGTCGTGGGAGTAAAGGGCTTTCGAGCTAATTTGCGCTTGATGCAGCTCTCACAATCGCACTTCCCGGTCATCTTCGGCGGGTCGGTGATGCTCGGCAAGATCTCCAAGTCGTTCAGACCGACGTGTGCCAGGCGGCGGTGCCATACCATCCGCTTCTCTGCATCGTGCCGAGATGCATGCCCAGTCGTCATAAGTGCCAGCAGGCAGCTGTCGTCGTTATCTGTGTATTCGGTCGATTCCGGAGCTCGATCCTGAACGAATAGCCCATTGACCTGGAGTGCAGTGCCAATCAATTTGCCATGGGGATTGTAGAGGTTGACACCATAGTGATTCACCGGTTCGACTTTCACGTCCTTGTCCATGATCTGAGACTGTGAGATGAGATTGAACGACCCCGGCAAATGCACCACTTCTTGGAGTATGATTGTTTCCGTCTTTCCATCTGGTTGTTGATAAATCAACCTAACACTTCCATATCTGTATGCAAACGATGTGACCCCATTGTATCCTTTCACCTTCTTCGTATTCGGAGGATGTTCGGTGTAGGTGATGAACATTGATCGATGGCCGGAGATGTGAGTCGTGCATCCTCACGAGATGAACCAATCACTGGATGAAGCATTTGAGCTAGCCACCATCCAATAGTTCTCGATCGACGTGGTGAGAGTCGAAGTAGACGATGCTTCAGTTGATGCTTTTGCTGCAGTGTTGGCAGCCCTTGGAGGATCGCCGCGTTGCTTGCTCAAGCAGTTCTCGGTGATATGCCCTCGCCGCTGGCAATGAATGCACTTCCGGAAATCCTTCTCTTTCCTATCGTCCTCATTATCTCTCTTATCATCTCTCTTATCCCTCTTTGGACTTCTGCCGCCTTTATCGGCTTTACTGCCATTACCACCTTTGCCACCCTTCTTTGCAAAGAGCAGAGCTTCTGGAGCGAGCCCATTGTCTCTCTTGATTGCAGCATCCTTTTCGACGAGCTCGGTGACTATCTCATGGGGGTGGCAGTCATCGTGGGATTGTTGTCCATCATGAGCTCCAGGAAGACATTCCACTCGTCGTTCCTTGGGATTCCGCAAAGGAGGTAGGAGATGTGCTCTTGATCACTCATCTTGGCGATTGTCTTCGCAGAGTCCGTATCGGTAGCATCAGCGTCAGTGGTTGTTGGCCCTGCCCAGAGATTGTAATGCTTGACATTCGGATCGATCCGCGATGCGTAATTGTCGACATCGCCGCAGTCCTGTAGCTTGATGCTCCAAAGGTCTTCCCTAATCTCGAAGATGTTGAGCTTCAGCTTTGACTTGTAGGCTGATGCTAGCTGTTCCCAAAGCATCTTCGCATCGTTGATGACCGTATATTCCGCTTCTATCCTCGGTTCCATGCCCAGTAGAATAGTCGATCTGGCAACACCATGGCGATTCATCCAGTCGTTGAAAGCGGCCTTCTCTGTAGAGGTCACGTTTGCCGCTTGCTATTCCGGCTTGTCGTTGTATCCTTTGATGATACCATACACTTGCTTCTGTTCGAGAAGTAGGGCCATCTCGGTTGCCCATTGTGCATAGTTCGTGCCATTGAACTTGGTGATGGTGATCGTAGTCGAACTCATCTTGTATCGCAATTGTCAGTTATCGTAGTCTCTCAGACTGTACAGGTGACGTCCAGCAGCCGAGTCAGAAACGCCTGCGGAATGCGGGGTAATCGCTTAGCTTGTGGAGACGCATCTCCGTGACAATGACCTCCACTCGACAAACGAAATCGGAAGTGTTTATCATCGGTTCCATTTTACACGCAAGCGCTCATGATCTGTTGTACGGTGGTGTGTGGTCGAGAGGTCGAGTGTGTGCAGGCGTATGCAAAGGTGTCTCTATTGTATCGTGTAACGAGACCTGTCGCATCGACATACGGTCGATCGATGACTAATGGCGCTAACTACAAACGACGGAAGTTACATCATAGTCCTTGGCATAGTGATATCCGTACTTCCAATCAGCTCAACATATCCAGCCCTGCATCCGGCATTGCTAGCACTCCCACTCCTCTCAGCGGTCTTGGAAACCTGCCTACCTCCATCCCGAATGCAGAAGCCCACGTGATCATTACAAATCCACAGCGAACCCGAGCCACAGAAAGGAATCCGAGACATAGGCAGTGGCAATTGAAACTGCAGTCGGTGTCTACATCTCGAACCATGGTCTCTGGCAGTCGCAGCATCCATCGATTGGGTCACTCAGACATGACGTGTCTTGTATTAGCAACAGGCAGACTCCTGGAGCGCTACATGCGGAACCGACGGCAGTTGATGAGTGCTAGAGATTTGGAGACGGTATATCATGCGACGCAACGCGTTGCGAAAGAGTTAGGTGAAGGCTCACATTGGTAGATAATGGAGACGAACTGGAACACCGCTATGCAGCAAAACAGCATTTGGTCCATAGCATTCTACACACGCACAAAGGAGATCTTGAATGATGTATGCTGAATGAACGGCACACGTTGGATATTACTCACTGAGACCGGTACCTAGTGTTAGCAACGGGTCCGGTTAACCCGCCAGCGGTCCGGGTTTGGACCGCAAAAACGGGTCGGTTCGGTTCCAGAACCGGCCAAAAACCCGACTAGCAGACTCTTGGCGGGCCAATCCCGGACCCGTACCCGTCAACCCGCGGGTTTCGCCGGGTTTGGCTAGACCCGTCGGGTCCAATCTCCGGTTCTGCATTTCGGGTTTCACATTTATGGTCGCATTCAGATATGCGACTGTTAATCGTAAAATATTGACCATGGTACGTCACGGTTTGTTTTCGACGTATTAGCCGCCTTGATGTGCAAAACAAGAATACTCAAGCGCCCAACTACATCCTGAAAATGAGCGTCAACAGAGCGTCAACGATATTTGGTCTTGCATCTTCGGTAATATGAGTGGT
>Ga0307512_10001884_pt1 | contig 28053 bp, 25 predicted proteins | sample 14_EM_MG_FD_200267 | JGI IMG/M metagenome (GOLD analysis project Ga0307512, IMG submission 200267) | Populus trichocarpa ectomycorrhiza microbial communities from riparian zone in the Pacific Northwest, United States - 14_EM | ecosystem: Host-associated > Plants > Roots > Unclassified | place... | reverse complement strand
CGTGCGCTGTAAAGGCGGAGCAGGCAAAGGTGGTGGCTGTGAAGGGGAGGTATGGGATGTCGCATCTGGGGGTGCGGAGGAGGGAGTTGCTGTATTCGCTTGTGGTGGCGGATGAAGATGAGGAGAAGTTACGGAAACTGAGAGAGGGGGAGGAGGAGGAGCGGAGGAGAAGGGATTTGGAAAGTTGGAAGCGGAATATACTTGGTGGGATCGTGGGTGTGGGTGGTCCTACAGGGCTGGGGGGTACTGGGGGGAGAGGTGGCAGGGGTGCAGCAATGGCGATGGAGGTTGAGGAGGAACTTTAGACGATAGGGTTGGTATATTTGGCTAGTGTTGGATTTGCGTGTAGATATGTATATTTATTAATACTATTCAGACGTTCGGCTCTCTCCCATTGCTTCGGGCACTGTTTAACAGGCGTGATTTTTGGTTCACGATAACGGTAATAGCATGTGAGCACTAAGATAGATCTAGAGAGCTAATGGAGCCGAAAAGGTTATCCCGTGATATCTTGATTCTTGCTGTGGGTATACGCGGGACTGGGGCTAGGAACCTTGTACGCCGAGATACATGCTTCCTTGAGTCGCGTATAGTGACGGGGGTGAAGCTAGAGAACAATCCTCAAAAGTCCCAACATATCCTTTCCAATAACGATCTTATAGACATCAGACGATTTGCGTGATATATGGTGAACCTGATGATAGGTACCGAAAGCGAGTACTTCCGCACCCATCAGCCCCAGCGAGAACACCCGTCTGACAACCAGTACCCCAGCTATCCCTTTCCTGATTCCTACCCATCCGTACTATACCTTACACTGTCAACTCCGGAACCTTGTTGTAATTTGGGTTGGAACCCAGCCTCATCAGACACCGCCCAAGCATTCCAGCGATTCCGCCACATCCGACCCCCCATAAAACCTCGCCAAATCAAGAGCAGTTTTGCCTTCATCGTTTAGGGCGTTGATTTCGGCTCCCTTCTCTACCAGGAACCGCATCATTTCAATGTGGCCTCTTGCAGCAGCCGTGTGTAGAGAATTCCAGCCGTGATTATCATTTGCGTTGATGTCGGCTCCCTTCTTCACCAGCAACCGCACCATTTCAATGTGGCCTCCTACGGCAGCTATTTGATGAGAACTCCAGCCGTGATTATCATTTGCGTTGATATCGGCTCCCTTCTCCACCAGGAACCGCACCATTTCAATATAGCCTCCTTCGGCAGCCAGGTGTAGAGAAATCAGGCCTCCACCGTCTCTCGCATTAATTTCGGCCCCCTTCTCCACCAGGAACCTCACTATTTCAATATTGCCTCCTTCGGCAGCCAGGTGTAGAGAATTCCGGCCACCACTGTCTCTCACGTTGATTTCAGCCCCCTTCTCCGCCAGGAAGCGCACCGACTCAATATAGCCTCCTTCGGCAGCCAGGTGTAGAGAAATTTGGCCTCCACCGTCTCTCGCATTTATTTGGGCCCCCTTCTCCACTAGGAACTACACCGTCTCAATGTGGCCTCCTTCAGTAGCTAGGTGTAGAGAAATCTGGCCTCCACTGTCTCTCGCATTGATTTCGACCCCTTCTCCACCAGGAACCGCACCGTCTCAATGTGGCCATCCTCAGCAGCATGGTGTAGAGAATTCCAGCTGTCGTTGTCTTTCGCGTTAATTTCGGCCCCCTTCTCCACCAGGAACTGCACCGTTTCAATGTGGCCTTCTGCGGCAGCCAGGTGTAGAGAAGTCCGGTCACCCTCGTCTCTCGCGTTGATTTCGGCTCCCCCCTCCACCAAGAACTGAACTGCTACCGTCCTCCCAAGGCCCGATGCTATATGTATTGGGCGAGTACTTTCGATTCCGGAATCTTCGTAGGGATAGCTTCCTGTGAAATATATGGCCACCTGTAAGTAAGAATGCATGTTGCCCTCGCATTTGAGAAACTGGAGAAACGCTTCTGTAGTGAATTCTTCGTCACACTGACTTATGTGAAAGGGCGCATGGCCAGCGACATACTCTAAAAGCTGATGTTTTTGGAGTCGATCTTGGAGAGAGCCTGAGTCCCCCGGTTTAGATGCACAGGGACCCCCGCTGAAGGCATCGAATGTGAGATACGTGAGGCAAGCGACCGCAATGTCTAAGTTCGCCTTTTCTGGGATGATCGATTTCCGGACGAGCCATTCCAGTACAGTGAAGTGTGCAAATCGAATGGTGTTGCTGTTCTCTTCTATGACGACTAATCCGGCACATACATCGGTTAGTGTCATTCTGTCTGACAAATCTAGATCATCAAGCTCGTAAGTGCCCGGTTCAACCGAAATTGCTATTCGAAGTTCTTCTACTGTGAGGGTTCGTCGGGCTTTAGAGAGCCAAGAGAGAATTTTGGATCCTAGTTTTACACATTCCTCGGATTGTCGATTCAACTGTCCAAGAGCCCGGTCGTACGTAGGATCCAATGGTTCTTTTCGGGTAGGGATATTCTTGAGATTGTCAAGCTCCATTAAAATCTTTCTTGGAGTGGTTTGGCTGCAGAGGAAATTGATATGGAAACGGACGAGAAGAAACCTAGAGTCTCATGATTAGTAACGACACGACAGTTTCGTATATAATGCGCTTTACTTACATCCTCTTCGCATAATTCACGAGCTGGGAGATGATTCTCTCTTCGCATCCCGCGCTCTTCACAAGACGTTTGGCGCGTTGATTCTGGTCGATTGTCTCTCGAATGTATGATCGAATGTCTGATTCGTCGGCAGAGAGTTCAACGGTAGTTATATCATGGAAAGACTCTTGGATATCCCCCGGATAGGGACGACTGGTGATAAATAGGTTCACACCGCTTTGCCCCAATTGATGAAATAACAGAAGTAATGCCGTTCGTTGCTTGTGCTGGTCGCATTCGTCCAGCGCATCAAAGATTATATAGACTCGGGTAAATTGCTTGGACATCTCCACCAGCACACCATGCAATGACTGAAGGGTAGGTTGTTTCCGCTTCGGCTCAAGCTCATCGTACAAGTCCTCGAGCATCTTTGGCAATTGCGCGGATTGACCAGCAAGCTGGCTTAAAATACTTAAAAGCACATCCATTGGCTTCTGTCGGTCCTGTTCGTTGTAATCAAAGTATATATAAGCGACTCCGGACTTTGATTGGTCTAGGAGGTGATTGATCACAATCGAACTATCCAGAACACAACGATGTCAACTCCATGTGTCTAATAAACCAAAAGACAGCTTACCTCAAAAACGTTTTGCCGGCTCCGGCTGTCAAGGCCATTTCCTGTCAGCATTGGCGTCTTAAGCCAGTAGAAAGATGGGGGTACCAACGAATGTAATATGTCGACTATTTCTCTAAGAGTGCTGTTGCAGTCATTGATGCTATCTTCATGGTGAAGTGAGGGTTAGACATTTTCTTCCCGACAGTGAATAAACGTTAGTAGAATCCCTTACGGAAACTGATATTTGAGGTTCGTCCAGGTCGAGACACTATCAGCTTTATCTGGCAGAGAACTCCATAGAGACTCGAGACCTCTAACAGGAGCCTTTCAAAGTCTGCAGGAAACCCTTTCACACCATTGTGATACTGATACCCAAGCCTTATTACCGTTTCGGCCAAACTGATTAGTCCGGCAACACTTGCGGCAACTGATAAAGGATCAGCCATGGTGGTCGTCAAGTATCAGAAAGGTGGAGATAGAATGGTTCCCCGCATTCACAAAGCTGGAGAGAGTGCGGCTGAAAGTATTACCTGCACCCTCTCGGTTTAGGCGAATTGGTTGCAGTTTCGGAATAGATACGATTGATTGAACGAGACGTCAGGTGTAGTGCAAGGAAATATGATTGGGCGGATAAGAAATCTTGTATTCCAAAGAGGAAGTGCAACAAATACACCCAAATCGAGCGTGTAGGGGTGGGTACCTATTGGTTGGCCTCGTACCCCGGCCCTTTGACCTCACGTGATTTTATACTAACCGAAATGGCGAGTCTGATCCAAATGAGATCATGAAAAAAGTGAGGTGAAAGGGCCTGGAGACTTCACTCCACCAAAATTTCAAATTACCTCCAGAGAGCTGAGCTTTAGGGGTGTATTAGGTTACATCTACCTGAGTCAATACCGAGTATTTTTTAAAGAATTCCACCAAATGTGGACTCACTGCAGCCTTAACCCAAAGCTGATCTGGGCTTAACCTGGTCACTCTTGATCACTTTACACCACAAATTTTCTCTAATTCACTTAGTGCCCCATATAAAGTTGATTTCTTTTCCCTTAAACTGTTCTTTCCGTGCAAACCCAGCTCAAATCTGTGGTGTTGAAATTTTAACCGGGTTGACCTGGGAACTTTGTGTGGAGCAAGGTCTTTTGTTTTTTTGTTTTAATCATACTGTATTCACTCTACTTAGAGTATGACAGCCCCTTAATCCCCTCCGCCTCCGGGCTGGCCGGCTAGATGGCGGAGCTCCACTCCTGCTACCCGTCGTCCCCTTGGAGCAAGGTCTCCAGGCTCTCACAACTTCATTCCCTCACCACACTATTCCCTTTTTGTCACTTCCATTTTCATCTTAGTGCACACGTACACAACTGAGAGCCTGATTCGAGGCCACCTATTGGTTACGAGAGAGCCTTTCATGCAATCCACATGATGATTATTTCAAGTTCGTGAAACCAGATAGATGGATATGTGCGCGATTACATCCAGAAAGTTAAACCTTACGTGCACGGCCACTCCGAATGTACTCATTCCAGTGGTGGAGTCGATCTAGAACTATCTACTACCCGGGCCGGTTGGATAATATTTATTCCACCCTTTGAAACCGAATGTCTATAGCTACGTATAGAATCCCATCTGTACCGAAAGTCTCCAGCCTGTCATATCAGAGCACTGAATAGAGAATAGGATCTAACTGAGAGTATAAGAAAGTCTAACTACGTCTGCGGTGGTCGGGTGTCCTGGAAACAGTTAGTGAAGGCAAAATTAACAGCGATAGAATGACAGAACAACCTTGTGATTCCCAGAGGCCGAGATTGCAGACGTCTCCTCTCAACTCTCCCATTGTACTGACCGATCAACTTTACTACCGCATCAACTTTTTCCTGTTCCATGTGAATGTCCCACAGTCCCTTCTCTATCCGATTCCTCATCTCGTAGTCCTCATCTCCTATCACTGTGGGATATGGACAAATCTTTTCGTAGGAGCTCTCGATGTTTTCTAAATGCCCGGTACGCAGCGAGGGACGTGCAAAGATACGCATACAATTTCCGCATTGAAATGGCGAAAACCCCATATGTTCGTTGACAAGATGCGCCCTAGATCATGGTGTTTGTTAGCTCCTGGCGCAGCAACCCAAAGAGAAGCCTTGCCTCATTTTAGATGGGCGGCTGAAAACATCCGCGGTGCATTTACGGCCGTTCTTTTCGAACGTGCATTTGAGTTGCACAGTCCCCAATCTAAGAGGCCTAGACCATGCAGGCATGTGGGGCTTTTCTTGAAGCGGAAATTCTATGTCATCATCCGTTGAGAAACCCGAATGAGAACTTGAGTCTAAAAGCTCCCCATATTCGGAGGCGCCACCAGATCTAGGATAGGATTCATTCAAGATCACAGGTGCTAGATAATTTTGGACGTCCGGGTCCAACTCATGTTGACTGTGTTGAGTTGGAGAACTTGTTGTTGATCTATCACGCGGTGGTACTGGTGTCGATAAGAGAGCGGTGCTATCCACGGTATCTGATGGAGTTGTTATCCGATCGGACCGCAACTCCTTGGACTGATGCTATCAAATAACGGTTCAATTAGCTTCATCGTTCGAGTCCTAACTAGGCGATTCTTCTTTCATACATCTTGAGATGCTTTAGTCTCGATCTCCGCAGCTGGTCCTGAGTCGGCAATTGGTACTGATATCGGTTCTAGCGGTTCGTCACCCTTATTGAGGCTTTCAGGGGCACCTATCTCGCGGTATTCCGGCTCTTCTTCTTCTTCTTCTTCTTCTTCAGCTGAGCTGATGGAGATCTTTTGAGGCAAGCTGTTTAACGCAATTTCCTCAAGATGTCTTCCAACATGCTTCTGAAATGCTCCCCGGTTTTCTTCTATCGTTTCAAGACAGAATGGGCAATTGACTGGCATAGAAGGCTCGTGAGCTGTCCTACTCTCACGACTGTCAACTATCTCATCAATGTTCAAATCGAGGTTGCTGTTCCCCAGATGGTCTCCAAAAATATGCGCAACAAAATCTTCTCGACGGGAGAAAGACTTTGGGCAGTCGCCGATGCAAAGCCATTGAGAAGAATAACGCATGTGGAATTGAAGCTCGTGATCCATCCAATCTCTTCTGCGACGGAACGTTCTGTCCTTATCTTGACATGGTTCGAAGATACAAGAATAGGGTTGGGTGTCATCAATAACGTGTTTCCTGCGACCAATCAGCAATGATCAACACTGAGGGTAGATATAACGAACTTCCACTGGTGTTTGTTATAGATGCCACGCTGCACTGTAAAGCATATATTGCACAAGAATTCAACGTCACGTTGCAATGGTACTGGCGGTAGAGGTACTGCGGTTTGTCCTATGCTCTCTGTAGTCGTTGTGGCTATAGTACTAAAATCATCGGAATTGGAATCGGAATCTGTTGAAAGAACAGAGTCACAGTCCGCCCTCGCCGCTTTCTTTTCAAAATGGCTTGCATCGATCCCTGTGTTCTGACCTGCTTCATAAGACTCAGACATATCTCGAATTCGTGCGTGGCGAATCCAGTTGACACGCGCAAGGTTCCTTGCAACCCTTCCATTCAGATGCGGAAACTTGTGTAGGATATTGTTTTCATATGCCTTTTCCTCAGGGCTTGGTTCTGATGACCCCTCTGGATTCTCGTGCTGTATATCGGACGCTGTATCGCAGTCTGAATCGATGATCTCATCCAGATATGGGACCAAGTAATAAAGTGAATCATTTGATTGCTTCATCCTAGCTATGAGTTTTTTAGGTGCTGGTTCCGGGCCGTCAGAGATACAACTGGATATCTGGGGCAAAAGACGTTGGGCCACTTGTATCAGGTGCAGAAAATATTCCTTTTTCCCAGATGGAATCCCTACGAGGGTTTTCGAATTTCAGAAACACATTGATCAACAAAGCGAGAAAAAACTGACCACCGCGAAGGTCGTGTGCCATTGTGCACAGAACAATAAGCACAGACTCCAGGAGTTCGTCTTCCTGAGCATTGCGAAGCCGACCTTCAAGTTCACTGCTAGCTGCAACACATCCCCCCCAAAGCAAAAACCGACCTTGTTGCTCTTCCCACTCTGCTCGGTGCTCAGACCATTCTGACGCTGCGGATCTCGCCTTGGAAACAGCGCTGTGAAAGGCCTCAGTGCAGAAGTTGAATAACGTTTCTATTGTGCAATCAGTGTCCATTATGTTGAGTTGTGAAGTTGTGAAGTGGATGTGAGGAGGGGATTCATATCAATGAAGTTTTCAACGTTGCAGCCAATGAGTGGCTATCCAAATACACGTGCATGCACAGCCCCTAATGTCCCAAAAATAAGACGTCTTATATTACTGGCATAGACGGTGGTGCTCCCTCGCTCACCCACACCCCACAACCTCTTCACCCGAGTGCGATTGCGAGATTGGAAGGATATAGATCAAGTATGTGAGTATGTGCCTGTTGCGCGAGCTTCTTACTATGACCCCCCAGTTGTAACCATCTTGGAGCAGAAATAACCTCTCGAACGAGAAATTCCAATCGATGGAGGCCGCCGGATTAGCCATTGCGGTACTGCCCTTGGCCTGCCGTGGTTACCAAAAATGCACCAAACTATTTTACAATACTCGGAATCTCCATGAGGATATATGCGAGTCGGCACGATTGCTAGCAACAGAGCAAGAGGTTTTCCACCGAGAGTGTCGATACCTTCTTCGCATGGTAATCAGCAAGACTGTGGCCAAAGATATGATGGGCGACTTTGACCATATTATGTGGAAATGTCCCTCTTTTACCACTGAATGGAAGGAACACATTGGCAAAGAGTGCTATACTCGTATTGAGCATGTGAAGGACTCTCTGGATTCCATTGAGAAATTATTATCGCCACTTATCGACCGGCAGGACAAGCCAGAAGTACAGCCACAGGTTTTTTTCCTACTTGTATATATATTTGCACTCACTGACATGTACAACGATTCCAAACAGCAATCGGCGTCCATTCAACCTCGAGGGAAGCAACGATCAGTGAGGGTTATTCCGGTATTAAAATGGATCACCACTCAGAAAGCCAAAGTTCATCAGTTTCTCAGTGAGCTCCAAGCAGAAAATGTTGCTTTAAAACATTCCCGGAAGTCACGTGCACTGCTTTCGAAACTTGAAAAACGACAGCACCCGAAAACCCGTATTAAGTTAGAAGAACAAGAGTCACACGAACAAGAGCGACCCTACGAAAACAAGCGGGATTCTTCGAAAACTTTATATGACAAGTTATCCACGACGAATATGTGTTCGTGCCATACACATGCGCACCAAGTCAATTTTCAGCTTGACAGCAGTATGTCGCAACAATCAGATATAGAATCCACAAGCGTTTTTGACGCCAAATTCTGTCTGCTATTCACAAAAATTCCAGACCTCAATAATAAATGCCGGGTTGAGTGTAATCAGCTCACGGTTCAGTCAGAGCTGCAATACCCCGAAAGGAAGAGAAGTGGTAAACATGGAAAACCAGAGGAATACCGAGTCAAAAGAAAAAAACCTCCTCAAAAACACACCATCGTCACCACCACCACCACCACCACCACAAGTCCAACATGCCGGTTGTATCCTGAGAACGCGATACCCTTTGAAAACAGTTTATGCTCATTCCTGGCTCAGGCAAATCACAACCCCCAAGACCTCTCCGTTTTCACCCAAACCCCCGAAAGAGGCACGTTCTCCTCGAAATACCGCCATGTCATATACTCCGGCCACTACTCTGTCCCAGCCGTTCTGACCACCCTCGAAGACCTCCTAAGTAGCCATAGTGGACGACAGGTATTGTCAATGACAGAACGCCTTCGAATAGCACTAGCCATATCTCTTTCCTTACTTCAAGATGGCTCGCACGAAGTCTCGTGGTTCCGGAATCGTTGGAGAAGTAAAGATATACTGTTTTACCTCCCCGAAAATAAGGCGATGCTAGCGTTTGACTCTTGCCTGAATCCATATATGCGCCCTACGTTTCCTCCTCCTCCGAATGATAACGCAAATACCCAACGCCCGAATGTCAGTCCTAACCCGACGGCAATATCTCAGAGTTTAGCCCGGAATGAACATCTTTATTCGCTCGCGATAGTCCTGCTGGAGATTGCCATGGAAGAAAAGCTGACAAACATCGACTACTTGCCGGATTTGAAGGAAGTTCCCACCGACATCGGGTATGCAGAATATATCAAGTGTAAGGCAATAGTGCAGTCAACCATGATTAAAGAAAGGATGGGCACAATCTACGCTCGTTTAGTGACGAGATGTCTCTTTTGTGATTTTGGACAGCGGAATCCGGAGGTTGATTTCACACAGAATGAGCTACGGACTTGTATTATGATAATGTGGTTCGAGAGCTGGCAAGGATTTTGGCGTTCTTCAGGACGGGGTAGTGTGAAGAATTAGTTGTTTCTATGATCACAATGGCATTGTTTTGTCTGCTACAGGTGGTCATGAGTCGACGTTTAGTGCAGAAGGACCCTTTTTATGGTCTCGAGTTTCTCTTTTAGCTGTTCTTGATAAATCCTTCTATATTCGAGATAGGATAAATAAGCAGACCTGCCTAATGATACTCGGGTGCTGGGACACCTAGGGATATATCCATGTCGGCCATTGTGGTGACGACTCTCAAGGATCATGGCCTGTAAAGACGCTTTATGGCTTCACTCACGATGTTGAGACTTGAAACCATGACTCGGAAACATCAATTTTTCATTCAGTGACCTATGCACCCACGAACACACACCCGGACACCAGTCGTTTCACTACATATGCATATGCATACACCCTACTTTGCGGCCTTTCACTTCGTAGCGAAAGCGGCGGCCAAAAAATCTTCACCTCGTGGTTTGTGATGGCCCTGAAACCACACGACATGGCAGCAGCGGTGACCAAGAAGAGGTCATCTTTCTCACGATCCCCACTAGTGATGGGCGTGAATTGGCTCGAGCGAGCTCGACTCATAGCAGGAGAGGCTCGTAAATGCTCGAGCATTTGATGTTAATACTATTACAAATAAAAAAATCGATACAAATGGCATCTCACCCGAAGATATTGTCTCATCATCGGGCTAGCAAATACCATGGCACAGTTTCCCATGGTACTACAGGTAGTGTTCAGACTATTAGTGACTGCGGTCTGCAGATTGCCGAGTCTCACACCCTGTATTTTACAATTTCTGATGGCCCGACCCCTGGCTGGACAAAGCTCGAGCCAACCCGAGTCCCAAAGCTCAAGCTTTTGACTCGAGCCGACTTGGCTTATGTCCATCATTATTTCCCACTAGCATTCCTACCCACCACCACACCCGAGCGCATCAACCGGCTTTCTTTTAATCATTCTGCATTCACACTAACTATAGTATAGCACTACCCGATTCTTCTCCCCCTCCGGATGGCCGGCTAGGTGGGAAGCTCCTCTATTCTACCCTTCCCCTTTTGCGCACTAACCGGTTTCCAAGCCCGAGTGACGGCTTTGACGACTATGAAACTAATGTTGCAGAAGAGACAAGTTGTCTCTAGATAAGCAAGCCCGAAGATAGCCATGAGGCAAGGCGTCCCAAGCGCCTCCAATAGTCTCATCTCAAGAATGTTACTATATGATCTGAAAGGAAGTCGCCGATACACTGAGATCTCCGAATTGACTCACAGGCTGCGGACTCACAGTCGTAGACTCATCCACGAGTTTTCACTCGCCACCGCCACTGGTATTTGCAATCGTGAGCTTCCATAGACTTCTATAGAGTTCCACGCCTTCATGTATATAAAGACAGAGCTTTTCCCTTAGATAGTAGAACAGACTTAGTCCGCTTTACATTCGTAACAAAGAATGTTACTTTGGATGCTTCTTAGACTTGTTGATTTACTGATCTCTCGAGGCCAGAAGGTCCGTATATATACAGACTTGTCTCCTATTTCCATATCCATATCCGTGTCTATATCCGTATCCATATTTATATTCGTTTGCATATCCGTTTGCACTGATATGAGCCGCTCTCCTAAGGCATATCTTCATACACCAACTGCATATCAAACGGACCTGAGCTGTGAGGATCACGATGCAGGTACACATGCAACAACGAATGTTGAAATATGGAAGGGGAGAACCGTGTTAATAGACTAAGGTCCAGAGACTGGAGAGCAGGAGAAAGACTCGAGATATATACAAGGTAGTTGGGTGCCTTATGCCCTACCGGCTGTGTGCCTTGACATCAGCTCAGCTGAAGCTCAGCTCGGTCGGGTTCATGCAACAACGAATGTTGCATGTGTACTTGGATCGTGAGTCTCAGCATCTCTGAAGTCTCAGCATCGTCTGAAGTCTTGTATGAGAATGAAGACTTGTATGAAGATAGTGACTGTATGAGGATATGCATCAGGACCAGGGTGATGCGTCTCATGTCAGATAGAGCATACGCGTACGCATATGGTAGATTGTACATATACGGTCTTTGGCCCTCGAGATAGAGCAATCAGTACAATTTCAACAACGAATGTTGCATATATGGTTCAATCTCCCTGGCGTACGGCTTATGGGCTGATGCTGGGCTGATGCATAATCTCCTTTAAGATGATGGTCATTGCAGACTCAGCTGGAGATGCCAGCTGAGTGCGCATGCATGCGTGCAAAGGCATACTCTGCACGCCGTATATAAGATCATGAATGTACCTGTACTTTAGAATACAAGGCTTCTAGCAATCAGTATTTCAACAACGAAGGCTCGAGTTTGGATGAGTGATGGCTTATGACCCAATTAGAAAAGAGCCGGCAATCTCGTCAGTGTTCTACTACCACCTTCACCCCTCCAAGATCTCAAGACCTTGAACGAGATGTATCTCATGTCCCGAGACTACAGGGCCGATATGGCCAACGAGACAAGACGTCTCGAGTCTTCCTGCCAGTCTTGTGTGAAACGTAAGTCGATGCAGAAAGAAGTTAGACAAGTGAATGGAACGAGATATACCTCAAAGAGTGAAGCTCATGTCGCTACTTAGATGAGTGAAGCTGTATTTAAAATGCTAGAAAAGTGACTACGCGAAATGTTCAGCGATGTTCAGTGATCTTCGTATGGTTGGATGTAGGAGTGGGTGAGTAGCAGTGAGTGACAGCGTGATTTTTGAGTACGTGCAGCACATTCCTTCTTGGCATGAATGCAACCAAATACCAAGACCAAACACGGCCACCCCCACCACCGTAGGGTAGTTGACCAATTATAAAGTCCGTCTCCGTTCAAGTAACCAAACCTCTCTCATGCCGTGCACCTAAACCGCTGACCAAGGTGAACTTACCTTGAACTTCATGATAGCCTTATGAAGCTCCTTGACGCATTATCTTCAGCAATAGGCTTCTGGATGTTCGAGCTTCCAATCTGTTCCACCAACGAATCGATATCGCGAAGGATATCCCAGTGTTTCTCAAGCGGTCAAATCGAATGGCCGGCCATTTGTAGCTTCGCAGACTGGTCAGATAAAATTATAATTTCTATGACATCCCTTAGCATAGACCGGCAGCGATCTCATGTAGAATATCTGCAGAGCCAGGAGTTATCTGAAGATATCTGCCTTAGCAAGAATATCTTTAGATATTTATGGATATTTGTAGATAGCCGCCCTGGTGTGGATATCTAAACATATCGATCGTTATTTGAAGATGCCCGGAAATATCTAGAGCAGTAACAAACTTTATAAGGGAGATTGTCCACCTACCCCTACCAGTGCTCAGGATTATTTCCATACCGTGGGGTCACGGAATTGGTTACACCCGCTAGCCTGCCCCCTCTGGCTCTGGTCCCGCTGGCGGCCCCACGTGATAACCCACAAAATATCTACAGGCCGGCTAGATGAAGCTTGAAAAAGTCGGACTTGGCATAGACCGGCGGCTATCAGCCTTCAACAAGCCTGGGCCGGTCAGATGAAAGGTCAAATCAGACCGGACTGATCGCTTGAGAACACTGGGATATCCTGGATCTGCCGACTGGTAACAGTCATCATCCCACCTTCGACAATTAAAGCTTCACTACCAAATAATTCCACAACCAAATCATGTTTTCATCAACAATAAAGTTCACCGTTAACGCATCACGACTTGATGCCGAGTTGGTACCATTGTTACTAGTCTTCCTCAGGTGATTGAACCACTCGTCGTCTTGCTTTGGCTCGTAGACCATGGTGTCCAATGAGAAGCTCTCGGCACCACCCGGGTGGAATTAGCCATCATGCGCGAGGACTTGGATTCTGCAGATTCCTCGTACAGATCCAAGATCAGGTATTGAGACGAGAATGAAGCGAAGCTACTATAACTCAGAAGGTCCACGATCGCCTTCAGCAACGAGGATCTGCCAGATGCTGTTGTACCCAAGAGATGAATATGTAATCCGCCATGACCCGGTCGCGTCCGAACCCCACTGACCTTTCAAGCAGCCACATCGTATTCTCCTGGGCTGTTCCTTATTACATCTTGCCCGCAGAAGAGACCAGAGATCGCTCTCCGCAAATCTCAACGCCACGCGTGCATGCGGTGTTGGTTCACATGCACCAGGACTGTCAGCCACCTGACGCAAGTCCTGTTCTGCACTACCAAGTGCAACTCTCAACTAACTAGGTCCTCGTGAACCGAACATTTTATCCTCTTTAGGTGCGTCAATTATGCTTTCAATCGTTGCATTAATCTACCCTATTGAGTCTTAGTCGTGACTTTGAATGCTGTGATAGGGTGGGGCAGGCTAGGCGGAGTTCAGCCTCCGGTATGCCGACCAGATGGCGTAGCTGAAGAACATCTCGATGACTACGTTGACCTTGAGGCCAGCCAACCAATGCTCCGTCGGGTTAACGATCAAGCCTTCCAAAATTACCTTATGGCAGTGCTTTTTGCGTTGGCCGCGTTCGTAGTGCAGAGCATACTCTCGCGCCATCCGACTTTGCATGCTAGAGATGCGACCCTCCTCTGCTCCAGTAATCCGATCCCGAAACCCCAGTCCTTAGAAAGTAGTCCCCTGTGGTCATGAATTGGCGGTAGATCGTTTACCGTCCAAGTGCAGCAGTGTCCAGTCGTGTCCCACATCTGGGCAGGGTCATCGGTGTAGACTCTAACAGGAAGACTTCAGCCCTCCTCATCGAAGCAACGTTAAACTAAAAGGAGCGATTTGACGACGAAGGGAGCGGCGACGGCAGATGAAATAAGACCCGGATAGCATTCGAGACCCAAGATGGCACACCTTCTGTCGATATATCTCGCCATCGTCAGTCATATCATCACTCACAGAGTCCTAGGATGTCTCGCACCGTAGCCGTAGAAGTCTTGTCCTACTCGTGCTCGAAGAAGTCTCGTCCTGCCCGGGACATCTCGTCTCTTGGACAACACTAGGCCATTCGACGACCATGAAAGGTTAGTCGACGCAGAAACAAGTGAATGGAACGGGATTTACCTCAAAAGGCGAGGCCCACGTGCTGCGTAGGTAAATAAAGGCGCTGAAAAGAATTCATAACATGTTCGGCAATGTTCGGTTGTCTTTATAAGTGTCTGTGCGGTTGGATATAGGAGTGTGAGTAGCAATGTGTGACAATGAGTAACGTGATTTTTGAATGCAGCACTCTCCCTCTTTTGCACGGATACAACCAAACACCTCGACTAGTCTCGGAACCCTACCACACTCTGAGACCACACTCCGACCAAACAGCTTCAACCATCGTGGCCCTTTGTGGAGCCGTAGGATAGTTCTCCAATTACCAAGTCCGCCTAATCAAGCAACCAAACATCTCCTCTTGCTCTCGTGCCCAGACTTTTTCGCCTAGTATACGAGAGCAATCTCCTCGCATCATCTCTCCCGCCGTGCATTCAAACCGCACCTTCTGTGCATCCAGTCTGTCTACATCCTCCGGTCCTCTCTCCATACCCTATATATAACGTACTCAGTAGAAACGGTTAAACGGTTAAGCGTCTCGCCGTAGCGGTTAGTCAAGCAGCGTCGAATGCCGAAACTCCGAACGTGGCGGATGTAGGATGACGCTAAAAGGATAATGTCGGACAGCCCAGTGGGACACTGCAAAGTGTCGATTGTAAGTGATCAACTAGAAGTTTATTAAGCTCCCACTGGACGTCACACACCAACGCCTTCCATCTGAGCTCAGCGCGAGTTAACAAATCAACGCGAGTGACCCAGCATGAGCTCTAGTATCAACGCCGTCCTCGGGTGCTTACAAACCCCCCTTCCCCACCCGGAAAGCACAGCCGCTGCACAGATAAGCAAGTGCATGTCAAGCCCACGCGACGGAAACTCGGGAAGCCCCACCAACCACCCGCCAGTGCGGGGCGAGAAAACACGCCAATCGCAACCCTTTCCGATCCGCCCGCCGAACCCGGGTATGTTCCGGTACGGTTTACGGATTCGGATATCTCACATCACATCACATCACATCACATCCTCAGTCGCACCTTAGGGAAATCCGGTGGCGGCTGCATTGCGGCTGCATTGCGGCTGCATTGCTTGCGTGTGTTACGGTTCAATTACAAAGCGCTTGTCTCTGCTCTGCTATGACGGAACTGCTCGCTGCACACCACGGGTATATCCGGCGGAGATGGGCGGGCCGTGCTTGCGACCGAGAAAAAACACAGGAAAACTAGAGCACAGCATGCCCTGCTCTCGTATACCAGACTTTCCAGGTCCACCTCGTAGCGAAAACGAGCGAGGCGAGCGAGGCGAAAAAGCCTAGCTAGGCACGAGAGTAAGCCCAACCTATCTAGCTTTTACGTACATATACCGACATGATTCCCCGCCAGCCAGCCAGCCAGCCTTAAGCTTTCTCGGCAGAAAGAGCTGTGTACTTGCAAGAATAAAAGATGACACTGGCACCTCACCACGAACAACCCGAGCTTTCGCTCCAGCGAACATTCTCCGGCACAGACGCCGGTGGGATCTTTGGTGGCGACGGCGGCGTACTCAATAACACCCCCTCGAACCACCAGGGGTGGTGTGCACGTCTCAACACGGGGGCGCGGACGCAGGATCCAGAGAAGGCGGAGTCGACGTCATCGGGGACAACAGACTGGGAGGTACGATGGGAAGACAGCGATGTGGATAACCCCCGGAACTTGAAGAAGTGGAGGAAGTGGCTGTGTACGTGGGTAGTGTCTTCGGCGAGTTTATGCGTGTGAGTTTTTTTCCCTTATTGCGAGTGGGATGGCGGGGTGGCTGATGTGGGGGAAGTAAAGAACTTGTGCAAGCTCGATATACACCAGTACGTACACGCAGACCAAGAAGGAATTCGGAATTTCGCAGATGTTGGCGGTGTTGGGATTGAGTATATACGTGATGGGTCTGGGAATTGGTACCCCTCCCTCCCCTCTCTCCTCACACCGCGGTCAATTGACACATACCCGCGCAGGTCCCATGATTCTCGCGCCGCTCTCAGAATTCTATGGACGCCGCCCAATCTACCTCGTCTCATTCGCATGTTTCTCGCTGCTCCTTCTGCCCTGCGCGCTAGCCCCAAACATCGCCGTCCTCCTCGTCTTCCGCTTCTTCTCCGGCATGGCTGGCAGCGCCTTCCTTTCCGTCGCTGGCGGCACAGTCGGCGACATGTTTTCGGGCCGCGAACTCAGCGCGCCAATGATGATCTACACCGCGAGCCCTGTATGTCTCACCCCCATCCGCGCGGTATCTCCGCTAACCAACCTCGCACAGTTCGTAGGGCCCGAACTTGGTCCCCTGATCGGTGGGTTCATAAACCAAAATGTGCAGTGGCGGTGGACGTTCTGGGTGATGCTGATCTGGTCGACGCTGGAGTTTCTGTGCATCTACCTCTTCGTGCCCGAAACCTACAACCCCGTTCTCCTCCGGCGTCGGGCGGTCCAGCTCCGCGCCTCCACCGGCGACCCCCACTACGCGCCCATCGAGAAACTCTCCCGCTCGATCCCACGCACCATCGCATGGTCGTGTCTGCGGCCGTTCCAGCTGCTATTCTTCGAACCTATGCTGCTGCTCCTGTGTATCTTCACCGCCATCCTCCTCGGCGTCCTCTACCTCTTCTTCCAAGCCTTCCCCCTAGTCTTCGGAAACATCCACAACTTCGACCTGCAAACAACCGGCCTAACATTCCTCGGCCTCTTCGTGGGCATGATCTCAGGCATCCTCTCCGACCCCTTCTGGGCGCGAATCCACACACGCCTAATCCAGCGCAACAACGGCATCTCAGAACCCGAATTCCGTCTAGCCTCAGGGGTCCTTGGCGGCCTCCTCGTCCCCATCGGTCTATTCTGGTTCTCATGGACCACCTACAAAACCATCCACTGGATCGTGCCCATCATCGCGTCGGTGCTCTTCGGCGCCGGCACGCTGCTCGTATTCAGCGCGGTATTCACGTTCCTGGTGGACGCGTACCCGCTGTACGCGGCGAGCGCGTTGGCGGCAAACAGTTTTGTCCGCAGCAGCTTCGCGGCGGGGTTCCCGCTGTTCTCGAACGTGCTGTATGAGCAGCTGGGGTATCAGTGGGCCGGGAGTTTGCTGGCGTTTCTGACGGTTGCTATGGCCCCGGTCATGGTTGGGTTTATGGTCTGGGGGAAGAGGATACGGGGTCGGTCGAGGTTTGCGGGGGGGAAGTGAGGTTAGGCTCCCGGGGCGGAGGGCCGGAAGCTGGGAAGGGATGGTAGAAATAATCAGGAGACGCGCGTGAAGGGAACGTACGATACTGCGGACGGGGGGGGCGTTAATTTGGGGCTTGTACATAAATATGGGGTTTTATATTTTTTGTGATTTGCGGGTTTTTCTGTACCAGATAATGACGCATGTTTTTTTTTTCCTCCCCTTGTATATACCGTAACAATTTAGACTTGATGAAAAAAAAATCGACATGCAATCTTGAATTCTCATGGTTGAATCTGCGTAATTTATCCTAATTCTCCATTCTTGCAGAATGCAGAGTTTCCTTCTCATGCTTCTGTCTCCTTCCTGTCTTGTAGAGGTATATGTGGGTTACTGGTCCGTGCCCGAGTGTAGATGCGTGAACCTTGACGTTACATGCTTTCCATGTACCTCCATCTCAATTCCCCACGCGCCCATTTCCCTTTCAATTTCAGAACCCGGCTCCAGCTCTCGCTTCCAGTATTCTCCATCGCCCTACTTGCCTAAAGCTGCACCCTGGCTATTACTGGCGACCTATTGTGCGCAAAAGATGGGGAAGGAATCAAGTACAGTACAGTCAAGTATTTCACATCTTGCATATTCATTCCTATGTAACCATAGCCCCCCACATACTTAACTACACCCCCATAATTCCATCCAACGAAAAGTGATAAAAAACAAAAGAGAAAAAAAGAAAAAAAGCACGCCAAAACACCGCCAGACACACAAATAATAAACACGAGATAGAAAAAAAAATAAACCTATGCCAAACAAAAAAAACACACAAGCGCGGCGCATGCATATACACGTACACAATCATAAAAATGCATGAGATTCGTCTCTCTTCGTTCCTCCGCTCACATCGCTATCGCCCGGACTCGCGTGACTTGCGTCCTCCACATCTATGTCTTCGCTCGTTCGCTCGTGTTGCTTCGCAGCTACCCGCTCTCACTCGCTTTCCCAAGTATCGGTAGAAACTGATTCGCTAGTCAGCCGCTGCATCCTTCCGCTCTCCGGGAGACCACTCACATTCCCCACAATCAACATCGGGATATCGAATACATCCCTCTTAATGGTCCAACAAAATGCGCAATCGACCTTCCCTTCCTTCCCGGCCAAGCCTCCTGACTTCCTCACCACGTTCCCCTCCTTCCCCTCCTCCCCCTCCTCCATCGGCGCCTGATACGTCAGCACTTTGCACGTTGTCATCACCGCGCCTCTCGCGTCTCCAAACGCCAGGCGTGCGAACTGTTCATAGAACTCGACAACACTTGCATCATCCAGTAGCTCTGCCAGGAACACGGGGCGCCTTACGCCATCTTCTGGTGGTGGCTGCAACAGCCCTGGTGCTGCACCGGGGGGCTTTACAAACGGCCGATTGGTGTTTAGGTTCCGTTTCTCGCCCAATAAAACGCTACGCTCCCAGCCGGTAAGCATGCAGAACTCCTTTCCCACACCCACCACCTCCCCGGTGCGGCGGCACACAATCGTTGGCGTGCCGCAAGATTGGATGAACCGTTCGTACTCCCATAATGTGCGTTGGAAGCATTTCTCCATGAACAGCAAGTCGTCGGCTTTCAGGGTTTGTGTGCAAGCGATGAAGGAGGGGCGAAATGATGCCATGGCTCGTGCGATCCGGAGGAGACTCGGTTTGGGGAAACGTGTTTCAAGCATGTGGAAGAGGCGGTGGTGTTGCAGCGCATATGGGTATGGCTGCAATATAGTGGAATAGATCTGACTCGGATCATCGGGACGCCGCCGACGCTGGAACGGCGGGTGGTGGGGTTGGTGAACGTGAGCTGACATCTGGTGGGTGGCGGATTGTACATGTTGCAACGTTGAAGGCTGAGTGGGTCGGTTCTGTGCAGAACTGGTGTAGAAAGATGGAGAACCTAATGGCACGGGGGCTTCGGTAGTGTAGGTTGTTTGTACAGTCGTTGTCGTCGGTGTAGGGGTATAGGTCTGTCTCGGACTTTCCACCGGCGGTGAGGGCGACGTCAAAGATCCGGGACCTGCTTCAATCATGTACGTATTTGCAAACCCGCCAGATCCATCTGCACTTTGCCTTGCGCTGCGTGATGTCGCCCATGCATCTCCCAATCCGCCCTGCGATTCCTGCGGCGCGGTGAAGCCGACATACCCCTCCCCACCCACCCCCGGAGAATAACCATAAGTGGAACCGGGGCCGGAATTATTATTATCCGGCGTCCCCGCATTCGTCCCGCTCGACATCTGCCCTAACACTCCAAACTCCAGTGCTCCGTAATGACTCCCAAAGTTCAAGCTCGCAATGTCAAAATTAAATAATGCTGGATCGCTGGGGTCGAACATTGGCGCCTGCGAGAACGCCTGTTGTTGCTGTTGCCGATCCACCAGCGCGCCGCCCGGTGACTCAATTGTGTTGGGGTTTATTGTTCCGTCTGGCGGTAGCATATCGGTGGCTACAGAAGTAGCCTGCGAGAGCTGTGAGTGGTGGTGAGAGTAGGGGTACGAGCCGGTGGAGGAGGACGGTGGCTGTGGAGCGAACTCTGGGGGGGCGTCATCAAGGGGCGCATCGTGGAGGTATTTCGCCTTCTTGCGTACGCCGTCGTGGCAGGCATCCTGTAAACCGCGTTTTATGCAGCGCTGGCAGGGACGCTCGTCGCCTGACAGCAGGTCAGTATGTTTGCGGAGGATGGGGGTGGGGGTGGTGGGTGGAGACAGAAACAACGAAAGTGGAATTACCGCATGTCAAGTGGGCGCGCTGACAGGCAAAACAGGCTCGTCGCGCCTTTTTTCTCCGAGGTCTCGAGGGATCTTTGGCATTTGTGCGAGTGGCTGACGACGGAGTAGAGGTAGAGGAGGTCTGTAATGATTGTTGTGTCTGCGATTGATCCGCCCCTCCGAGGCCGCCTCCACCGCCATTGATAGTTGTAAGACTCGACGATATCGGGTTTGGTGATTGTACGGGCGATGGTTCGGACTTTACCATCGTAATCGTTGTGGCGGGGGGAGGAGGAGGAGGAAGAGGTGATGGTGGTGGAGGTGGTGCTGGAAGGTGGTAGATCGACGGCTGACTATTTTGGAGTCCGAGACAGTGTCGCGTGCTCTTATTGTAGAATTTGGTGTAGGGCTGAAATTGACAGGCGGCTGGCAATGAAAAAGATGCGGTGGAAAAATTATCATGGAAGGAAGGGATCGTTCGGCTAAACAAGCAGCAGAAAATGTGCTGGAATGACCTCGGACTGGCTAATGATTGAGGTGGGTGGGGTACTCACAGTTGAAGGCAACGGTGACGCAGATGCAACACTCGACGGCAATCAACCAACCACGCACTCACCCAATGAATGTCCGGAGGTGAAGGAGAAGAGACTCAATCCGAGGGAGGGGAGGGCAGGGGTGGGGTGGGGTGGCGGGGTGTCCAGAGGAGGAGAACGGCGATGTGGTGGAGGTTCGAACGGTATGAAGTGAAGTGTAAGTGACGAAGTGATGAAGAATTACTCTCTGTCTTTTTGGCTCTGTTGAGAATGCCCGAACTAAGCAAGTCCTTTAGTAACGCCAACCGGACGTTGACTTGGCCTGCGTCTGTCACCAAGTCAGTAAAGGCAAAGTCCGGAGAGCTAGCCGATCGTATAGCGAATAGCGACGGCGCAGCTATGATGAGCGCGAAAGAAAGAAAAGCTGCGAAGAAACAAAGAAACAACAACGAGAGATCTGCAGCATGCAGAGAACAGGCAAAAAAAAAGAAAAGAAGGAGAAGAAGGAGAAGAAGGCAGAAGAACTCGAGATGCAAGATCTTAAGAAGCAGAACTAATTCGAATTGTTCCTCTTGAGTCGCCGTCTCACAAAAAAACTGGGAAAAAAAAGCGAAAAAGATGAGAAGAGATACAAAAATTTAGCGAATTGATGATTGGCAGCTCTAGCGAAACGTCTGATCCATTTCACGTTTTGCAGTGTAGCTCCCTTTCCATCCACCACTGATATCTCTTCGGTTGAAATCCGGTAATCCCCAGCCAACCCACAACGGCACCGGCGAATTGAGAACTGAGGGGAAGATACACACCTACACCGCAAACGAAGCAGAGCGAGCGACCGATAATGAGCGTGAGAGCACAAGAGAGCAGAAGTTCATCTGCTGCTGCTCGCTCGGCAATTCACCAGCAACAGCGACACATGATTCAACTGAGTCCATTCGTGCATCGACACCCCATATTAGGCTTAGCCACGCTCGCCTAGACAAGGTATGTGTTCTTGGAAACATCGCCTCACGCATCTTCCCGCCTCTCCGGCTCCAAAAAGCAAGCTATCACTCCATCCATGCGAGCGCCAAAGATGATGGCGACGATGATGCGCATCGACCGACGGCGACGACAAAGAATGCGATGAGAACGGACGAATAAATGAAAAGGCTCTTTTTTGCAGAGGTAGTTTCAGCGCGAGTCAGTTGATCAGTAATAGCACAGCCAGCTGTTGCTGCGTACTTGCTGTCTGTCCTTCTGGCTTTCTTAGGTCCTGTGTTCCCACCATGCAGTGGCCCAGCTTCCTAATCCATCCATCCATCCCAATGCTGCACTCTCGTTCGCCAAATCGCGCAATTGCAACGGTCAAGGTAAAAAGATATTTATCCGATCTTGCGCGCCCATCCATCTCAAACTTACTTGCCCACCCCAAAATAAAAGAAACAAAAGCCCTCGTTTTTTCACATGGCTGCGCCATCCTGGATATTAAACCCTCACTCAACTGTAAGATGAGCGCCAGCCGCCACCGCACATCACCACACCCACAACCACAACCACCACAACCATCACAACCATCACAATTCTTCACCCCCATCTAGAAATCTGCGGTTGGATCAAGCCTTCGTTCGGCAGTGGATACTGAGATAGATAGATGGGCTCGGCCGGCCGCACGCACGCTCCCGTGCACGCATAGATATTCATAGCATATATATTACCCACCACTTACGTATGGCCGTCACCGCCCAGGTCCGCTCCATCCATCTCCGGACCATGAACGAATGCGGCGCCTTATATTATTGCTGTTGCCGCTGTTGCTTGTTGCTGTTGTGTGTTGTTATGTGTGTTGTTGAGCGGCGGGTATCCACAGGACACGAGACCTAGTTAACCAAACGATGAGACAACTATACGGGATACGTTTCCCTACTGCGGCCAGCTTCCAGTAGTCGTTGGTCGTCCTCATAATGGACGGTTTTGGGATGTTGCGCGGGCTGGGGTGGTGGTGATGATGGTAGGTATGCTAGATCGAGCGACTGCTCTAACTGTCAGCAACTTGTAGCACCACCACTACCACCACCAAGCCTGTTTTAACCACTTTATTTTTTATTTTTCTGGCACGCAGAAAAGAGACGTGCCGGGTCCAGACACTGAACGTAAAGTAACTACCGGCAGCAAGATATGGTGACAACTGGCTGATTGACGGCGGGAGTGGTGTTGGGCAGAAATTAATTTTTCCCTTTCATTATTATTTTGCTTTTAGAAAAAACCGTTCGTGGGTCATGTACTATGACTTGCATGAGAGTTTGTTGATGGAGACCTAGTAGCCAGCAGGGATGGGAATTGAGGGTTTCGTTTCGGTTGGGCAGCCCTTGCTTGCTTTCTGGGGTGCAGGAGGCGCGACGCAGTTGATAAAGCGGAGGGGAAAGGCGGGGGGTTTGATGCGCTGAAGGAGCGCGGGGTCCGATGCAATGAATTGGAGGCAGTCGAAAAAAATCTCTCTTTTACTTCAAAGTACAACCCCTAAATCGAGAAATGCATCACCGCAGATCAGTCTATATGCAGAGTACTCTACGTATACACCACCCGAAGCCATAGGGGGGGACCCTTTCGTTTCAATGCATGTTAGAACGGGGATCCTGTAGAATATATATTGTTCATTCAATCGATCAAAGGACAGAAGCGAAACGTAATATTATGCGCACCAAAAAGCAAGGGCCTCACCGGGGAGCAGGGAACCGGCCAGGTTTAAAGGGGACAAAAATGGTGAACTTGCAGCATGTATGTAGGTCCATACCCCGAAGACAGAGCATGTATTTATCATCTGTAGAGGTCTGTTTTCCGGATCACCAGATGCAGCTTTCCCACAATTACTTACCAAAACATACCTCGGACAATTGAGCCCAATGGAGGCTCCCATGATGAGGATCATGAGACGCTTATGCATGAATCTCACGTTTTTGTGTTCAGCTACAAGGCTAGTCGATATCCCAAAAAGTCCCAAATTTTCGTTTCGGCTGAATCGCGGCGTGAGTGAGATTCGATGACGGTGTGTCACCACAGCGACGTCTACAACCGGACTTCAACTTCCACCAACTCTATTCTTGTCAACTATGACGCGAGCCTACAGCGTTCAGAACACATAATTGATGAACCAACTAATGGACGGATGCCGTATGGTCAGCAAATAATCACTCGCAGGAATGGCAATGTATATTAACCCGATCACGCCTAAAGAGTAGTTACTTCGGCGTTGTGAGCGCTAGTAGTGATGGACTGACCACGACCAAGTCGCCGACTTCATCATGGTCACACAATCTAGCCTGACTTCCCGAACCCGCGGGAGCTGAATGCGAGAGCATGAATGCAAAAGCTAATACAACTCACAAAGCCGCACTCGGGCCAAGACCACGACCAGCCCAAATATATTATAGTTGAGGGGTCGCAACTTTGCCGTGTCAGGCGGCGACCTCAATAGTGAGGGCTAAACCTGAACTACCGCTACTTTCTTTCCTAAGGTCGTGTTCTTCCGTACGGTAACCTATATAGCTATCCCCTGGATCGTAACTTTGGCATTCCCGGCCCGTTTGGGCATGGCAACCGACTCCCCACCTGCAAATATTTAGCGATGCAACCACAACTCTGTGGGGTGGCCTGGGAGCATTATAAATTTACTTTCTTATGTCTTGAGAGCATTTTGCCAAAAATTAAGGACTGTACAGGAATGGGATGCCGATAAAAAGTGCAGTTTTTGTTGGGAGGGTTGTCTCAAGATCAGCTCCCCAAAAACTCGAAAATGTCACTGCACAGCCCAGATGGACAACTCTGCCCATAATACCCTAAAATATCCTTCAAGCTTAGTGCTAAGGACATGCTCTGAAGTCCCAATATCATTACACACAAGGAATTCCATCTACAATGTGCCTGAGAGTTGAGGCTCAGAGGGGGGATACCAATACCCATTGCACAGCTCTCATAGTGAACAAGGCTAAAACCCACTTTGTCAAACATCAAAGAGGGCATATCTTTACCCCTCAGCCAGAGCTGGAGTTGTGGGCAATTTTCAGTACACCTTGAGAAGGGAAAGTAGCTGGCATGGTGGCTTTGCCAGCAGGAAAGCCCAGCCAGAAATACCAAATCTCCACCCAGACTTTGCTAAGCATGTTCAAAATGCAAGTAACTATGGTGTCTCAATAATGAAAGGCATCATTTTGTGGAATTCAATCACCTGTAAAGGAGAAAGGTGGGTAGTGGTGCATAGACATGGGGTGGGTTGCCAGTTCAGAGAGCGAATTTTGGTGGGGCAGTAAGACTTACAAAGTCACATCACATATAATTTACAATTCACTTTGACAGAAAGTTTTATTTGCTACTGAAGAAGACTTAATAAAAAGGACGGCCTCTGATGACCATTTTTGGACGTGTGGTGAGGTGGTTGCGTGGGCGGCCCGTATGGGCCGGGAACCGTTACGATCCAGGGGATAAGCTACCGGGGTAAAATGCATTTACATTACTGCCTTGTTATTTAAGCTCTTGTGCAATGCAAACCGGGAAAATATGAAGACCTTCAAACCTCCAGTCCGGCAGCCTCTTGATCCAGGGTCTACGTGATATAGTAAGCTCAGCCGCTAGGCTGTGGAGGAGAAAGAAGCGAACTCACTATGGTTAGTATGCATAAGCCGAATGTTCCTCAAATTCGCTGCGATTAGCCGCATATAAAAGCGAAGAACGACTGCGAATGGCTCGACAGTTAGAGCCGGAATCATACCGTTTTACGCAGTTTGGAGCTGTAGCTAACACTAGCAACAAATAACATTTTAGTGTTATGACATATTCGGCGAGAGGAAATCCGTATTGTGTAGCCTTGCCAATGTCCAAACTGTGTCCATATCGACACGGTTCCAACAGTGGAAAAGTGCCAAAACCCGGTTCCCAATTATGAACGCTATCCCACTCAATACAAGAGTTAAAGTAACTATCGTGGTTCGAGATTAGCATTGGTGGAAGTGTGGTTGTCTTGTCGATGACCCGTTTGTCACGGCGGTGTGGCGTTATCCTCCTTCCTTTACACATCACGATATCTTGAGCTTCCTCTTCTTATTCATCATCTTCATCAATTGTATCTCCATTTTCGTGCCCCTCTTCGTGCTCGTATACTATTGTGTTTGCCCCCTCACACTACTGCACTTCTTCGCCAATATTTCCTCGCTTTTTGTGGTTATACAATCTCTACCCCACTTCAACTATCCCCACGCATAGTTTATTACTGATGAGAGCAAAAGAGAACGAACGAAGAAGCTCAATTGTCTATCGTACAGAGAGAGAAGATAGAAATATAAAGAACGAGATCATCTCAAGCACTAAGAGCGAAGCATCATGAGAAAGGCACTACTCCGGCCCGAGGCTCACGGAGAGATAGGCACCGCACAAAGCCCGAGGCTGGCGGGGAGATAGGCTCTGTACCAAGCCCGTAAAGTTAGTGCCCGCCTTAGTTCCAGTAGCCTTCGGGCTAAAACCTTTAGTCAACAATTACCCCTACATCCTCCGTTGAAAAGGCACTACTACAACCACCCTGCACACCATGGGAAATGGAGAGATCCGTCGTCCTGTCGCTTTCACCCCAGAACCTTCTATACCGAGCCTCCCAACTACAGGAGCCCTAATAATGTCGTATTTCTCGGCACTTCCCACGAGTTTTCAGGATCCCAACTTATCCGGCGGTGCCCTGTTCGGTGACGTTGGCGATACAGATGTGGATTTAATCAACATCAAGGAAGCAGTTGCTATTCTATTTAGTTCTCTCACACCGCGATCTCCAAACGACGAAGCCGCACAGACACTTTGTGGGGATTCGATAGCTATACACAGTCGATGAAGCCGGCCGTCCCAGCGTACCGAATAAACACGATCTCGAAAGTTGTGTCGATCTTTTTCTCGCCCACGAGTCACGCACTGATGCCGTCTCTGAAAACCTGAATCTAGCATTCCCAACGAATTCGAGAGGAGCGGGCGCAACTTGTTGTCTCTTGCGCCCGTATCCGGATCGTCTTGTTCACATTATATGCAATCCCCATGGCCAATGCGCCGAGACTCTTCTCCAGGTTCTTGCCAAAAAATGGCCCAGGAAGATACGGTCCCTGGCCTGCCTTACAGGCGCCCTAGATGCCAAGGGTCCATGGTGGACGTGTGCCAGTACGATGAATATCACCCCAGGGAAGTTTCCACAATCAAACACATCGATACTAGTGGAGGAGGAGGCAATGCATGCAATGTTCGTTGCCAGGCAATTAGCGCGTTCCTGCTCCCATCTAGTCATCAAGAGAAAAGCAGATGGAGAGGATTGACCCATACCAAGTTCGACACCTGGTCTGACAGCATGCTCAAGGAATTATTAGTCCAGGACACCGTCAACGTTCTCTAAGGATCCACTAGGAACGAGTCGATTACTCCCGCTCGCCACAACAAGGCTGGGTGGGCTGGCTCTCAACTTGCTGGAAACGATCTAGACGCGTTGGCTGGATGCGATCTGGACGGGCTGGCTCCCGGGTGGCTAGATATGATCTGGACGGGCTGGCCCTCTGGTAGTTGGACGCGATCTGGACAGGCTGGCTCTCGAATGTCTGGAGCTGATCGAGACGGGCTTGCTCTCTACTGGCTGGATACAATTTGGACGGGTTCGGCTGGCTGGACGTGATCTGGACGGGCTGGCTCTAGAATTTCTGGAGACGATCGAGACGGGTGGACGTGCTCTGGATAGGCTGGCTATGTGCAGACTAGAGACAACTGAGATGGGCTGACTTTCGGCTCGCTGGGTACGATTTGGACGGGCTAGCTCTCTGCTGGCTGGACATGGTCAAGATAGGCTGGCTCTTTGCCAGCTTGAGATGATCTGGATGAGCTGACTCTTGGTCAACTGAATATGATTTGGACGGGCTGACTTTTGGCCGGCTGGAGACGATCTAGACAACCCTGACATACTCACTCTGAGATGGTTCTTGGCTAGCTGGATGCGATCTGC